>Ga0209751_10000383_pt1 | contig 47516 bp, 41 predicted proteins | sample RifCSP13_1_FD_184019 | JGI IMG/M metagenome (GOLD analysis project Ga0209751, IMG submission 184019) | Soil microbial communities from Rifle, Colorado - Rifle CSP2_sed 13_1 (SPAdes) (version 2) | ecosystem: Environmental > Terrestrial > Deep subsurface > Rock core/Sediment | place: Rifle...
CAATCAAGTATTGTTTTCCTCCTCGCGTATCATCCGCAAGGCTTCTCGGGCAGAAGCTGCTTCGGCCGCCTTGATTGAGCCGCCTTCGCCTCGTACCTTTCCCTTATCCCAGCTAACCTCCACAAGAAACTTGCGCCGGTGCGGTGGACCAAGCGTCTCTACGACTACATAGCTTGGGCCTGAGCGCCGCTGAGCCTGAAGTTTCTCCTGCAACATGGTTTTATAGTCAGCTTCCGCGGCTGACATTGGATTAGCTCGCTCCAACTCTTCGCCCAGCGCGCGTTGCACAAATTCGGCGGAGGCTTGCAGGCCGCCATCAAGAAATATCGCCCCCGTAATGGCCTCCAATACATCCGCCAGCAGTGCATTCTTACGCCGCCCGCCACTCTTCTCTTCACCACGGCCGAAGCGCAGAAACTCGCCGAGACTCAATCGCTGCGAAGCCTCCGCGAGTGTGGGCGCACTCACTAAACGATGTTTCATCCGAGAGAGTTCACCTTCAGTGACGCTCGGATAAATCCTGCAAAGGAAATCGGCAACAATCAAACCCAATACCGAGTCACCCAGAAACTCCAGGGCTTCATTGTGCAGTTGCCGCGCTTTTTCCTCAGCTCCGGGAGCGACTTGTTCATGAGCCCATGAGCGATGAGTAAGGGCCCGCTCCAATAGGCTACGGTTCTTAAAGTTGTAGGCAATTATTGTTTCCAGCAGGTCCAGATCTGGAGCCCTGCATTCTGGTTGTTTCAAGCAGAGTCGATTGTAGCAAACACCGAAAGCATCCGCTTAGGATGGATGCTTCGGGCCGGAATCTGAGGCCAGGCAAGGATCAGTGTTAACCGCGTCTGTGATTGCGGCGCGTTTTCGGTCGACCTGGGTTTGTTGAGCCGCTGGGCTTGTTGGTTCCCGCCGGCTTTGCTGTATTTGAGGGTGGCGTAGTCTTCGGCTCAATTGTGACTGCCGCCGAATTGCTGGCGGGTGCCGCGGCTGGGTTACCCGACGCCGAAGTTGCCTTAACGGGGCTCGTAGCTGCCGCTTCTGCCTGCGATCCGCTTGCGTTGACCGACTGCGGATTGGTGGGCGCCGCAGCCGGCAGGCTCGTGATAGGAGTTGGTTCGGGCGGCAGCGGCTTGGATAAGATGCTGGCGACCATTTCGTTCAACCCGGCGTCTGACTGGTTATGGCGGAATTTATACCAGGTCGTTAGTCCTTCCATCCATTCAGTCTTCTTTGCCTGGTACTGGGCGTCATTTCCGGCAAGTGCTACCGCTCGAGCGTACGCATCGATCATTCTGTCGATTATTTGATTGATGTTCTCTAACGCCAGTTTGCTCTCGGGCGTTTCATCCTTCCCCTCGCAACATGCTTTGTAATCAGCCGACAGTTTCGCGTATGGGCCAGCCTCGTACGCCGTCGCTATGAAGCCATAAGTTGAGGGAAGCTTCTTCAACTTGCTTTCCAATTGAGCTGACTTGATTAAGTAGGGCAGAGCTTCCGCAGGGTTCTTCCCGGCCGTCATCGTGCCCAAGGCGTTGTACAGATATGCCAATGCTTCTTCTTTGTTGGTATATGGAACCCAATTGTCCGGAGCCTTATTGGCTTCAATGAGCTGAATCGCCTTCTTTGCGTAGGCGAGAGCATCGGCAACAAACGACTCATTCTTCGCCGCATAACCAGCATAGGCAAGATCAATCAGAACCTTCAAATTTTCCGGTTCGTCGGCCAGTACCTGCCGGCCAATTTCGAACGCCTTAGCGTAATCTTTTTTGTTATAGACAAGATCAGAAACCTGGTCCTTACGCGATGCCTTCTCGTAAAGAGTCACGAAGTTCTTTAGATAAGTCGCAATCTGTTCCTCGCCGGCAACAGGGGGACAAGCCAAATACTTCTTTGCCAACTCATAAGCCTTCGCCTGCTCCGTCTTAAACTTCTGACGAAACTCGTTGTACCAGGCCAATTTGTTTTCCGGTGTGCACTGATCCTGAGGAGTGTCAACCAGCGGCAATACGTTTCTAGCCAGAGTTGGTAACGAGATCACTGTGGTGATCGCGGAAATCGCTATGAACCCGAGAATCTTTTTCATTAGTTATCTCAAACCTCCAGAATTTGATCCAGCTATCCTTACAGGGGCCATGAGCGGCTTTCCAGCGTCGCGACAGCGACACTAAGATGCGCACCTGCCGAAACCAGTTGCCGATCTCGGTGCGCAGCCAACGGAGGGAACAAGTACGAAACCCAGATGGAGCCTGAAGAACGCCCGCAATATTCCTGCAACTCTTGCGCGTGTGTCAAGGCTCCGCGACACTAGCTGGCGCTATAAAACAGGCGCAAAAAACTGCGCCGGCTCCCGTCTAGTTTACGTGACTCCGGCGCAGATTGGTTTTCCGTTTTGTTGCAGGTGGCTTGTAATCTTACCGGCGCTCGGGTTGGATCCGGCGCGGCCTGCCGTCAAATTCGGGAGTGACTCTGGTCGCCGCGGGCTTCGTCACTTCCCCTTTCTTGATATCGGGGCTATGCCTCTCGATGGGCATCAACACTCTCTTGACCGTATTTCGCGGCGTCACGTTTCCGGAGTTTTGTGGCGCGGCAGGTCCCGCAGATGCAGTTGCCTCGCTTGCGGCATCGGTTGACTCATCACTTGTGGAGGTCTCTGCTTCCGCAGCCTCCTCTTCGGCCGCGTCCTTCTCTTCCTCGTTCAACTCTGCTGCCTTGGAATCATCAGCGACAGGAGCGGTGGCAATCTGGAGGTTAACAGGCGTGCCGAACCTGCTATTCAGTTCCCGGTAGATCTGGCCCGCAACTGCCGCCGGAAAATGTCCACGGGCATCCGAGCCGCGCGTGATCACGACCACGGCGAGCCGCGGATTGGCAAGCGGCGCATAGGATGTGAAGAGACCCAGCCAACTACCCTGACCAATGCAAGTTCCGGTCTTTCCGGCCACAGTTTGCAGTGGGTCATATGCCTTTTTGCCAGACCCATAGTTGACTGCTCCCACCATTCCCGGAACCATTCGCCGCCAGAATTCCTGTTCGACATCCAACTGCCGGCGCACCCTTGGTTTGAATTTTGCTTCTTCCCCCCGCGTTCGCGGGACTTGGGGGACCAGGAGTCTGCCGCCATTCGCCATCGCCGAAACAAGCGTAGCCAATTGTACCGCGGTCACTTCAAAATCGTCGCCATGTGAACACATGCGATTCAGCGCGAAACCATTCTTCTCCACTGGAAGCTGCCCCGGATATTCGTTGGCTACGTTCACACCAGTCTTTTCCCCGAGACCGAGTTCTCTTGCATAACCGATCATTTTCTCGAAACCCACCTTGCCTCCAACCTGCTGGAAATAAGTGTTGTTCGAATAAGCAAGCGCGTCAGTAAGATCAATGTGGTAACGATCCGAGATTTCTGCCGTCTCCACCGGAGTGATCACTTTCTCGCGCAACCCGGCTATCCCGGTTACCAGCTTTATTGTGGAGCACGGTTTGAAACCGCGACGGAAGCCCCACTCCTGATTTACCGCCGCATAGATCCTGCCAGTTATTGGATCCATAACCACGACCGTGCCGGCGTGATTCCCCAGGGCGTTGACTGCCACCCGCCGCACCTCAGGATCTTCACCGGTCGGATCGTCCATCGCGATGAAAGACAGTGCTTCATCGCGCATCGCTTTTTCAAGCGCGCGTCGTCTGGCGATCGCCGCCTGGCGCGCTGCTTCCGCTCTGCGTCTCGCCGCCAACAGATCCCTGCGATGGCGCAGTTCAATTCGGCGGAGTTCTGCGGAACGCTCCCGCCTGGTTAAGGGTCGACGCAATCGGCGCTCGAGTGCCTTGATTGCGGACGCCTGCTCTTTGGCAACGAGTTTGCGCTGGCGGCGAACCTCGCGTGCCGATAGCCGCGACCGCCGTCCGCGCCGAGTGTTTCGGGCGGATAGTCTGCCGCGGCGGTGAGTGGAGCGACGGACGCGCGCCGACACTTTCTTTCCTTTTTGGACTCGCGTTACTTTCTTGCGCGAGCCGGCAGACTGTCGCCTCTTTCCCAGAGCGGCATCGGAAAATGACAGAATAATGATGACAAATAGAATAGTGAGGACGCGGAGGCTTCTGGGGGAATGAGTACTAAACGGCATTTGGGCTACTTACCTTTCCGTGGGATTAAAAACTCTGCTCGTCTTCGGGGAGCACTACCGAAAGTACGGGCGCTGAACCGCTGGTAGCCGTCGGGCGGTTACCCGTAATCCTTTGCCTGTAATACCAAATCCGCAGTTCTAGAGTCGTCCAAAGCCTGATGCTAAACACTGCGACTTTCTAGTACTGCAAACGTGAACTGGGAGAAGTCCTTATAATTAGGCGGTCTCTGGGGACATTGATCTGAGACCGCCGCAAATATACCATCAGGCTGCAAGACGAGGCAACAGAAAAGTAATGTATTGTACACATTTCGCGATTTTCGGCTTTTTCGCCCTGCCTGCCCCGCTGGCGAACGCTTTCAGTTTCAACATCTTCTTACAAAGATGAGGCATTTGTGGTTCATTTATAGCTTTCGGGTGCGGCTGCTCCTGCTGCTGGTAGGGCTGCTCGGACTCACACTGGGAGTTCAATACTATGTAAATCTCCGCTCGGTTCGCAGTAATGCCCACCTTATCGTTGAGCAGGAGCAGGCGATTATGGCGGGTGTGGCCCTGGGGGTGAACAGTATCTCGAACCGCAAGTACCTCGACGAGATGCGCAAGAGCAGCCGGGAGCCGCTGCTCGATGAACACACTGGACGCGTTACCAACGTTCTGGTTGTGGATAGTGAAGGTAAGGTTTGGGATAGCCTGGTAAAGGACTATGCTCCCAGCCAGAACGAAGACGAATCGACCACTTACGCGCGAATAAGCGATGTACCCTTGCCACCCTTGAGCCGGGCGCTGGAGTTGGCTGATGAAGGCCAGCCGGCGCCGTCCTGGCTGTCGGCCTCCGCTCCCGCCCAACCGGGGGAACCGGGTGCGTTCTATTTTCCAGTTGAGACCATTCAGGGTAGGCTCTACATTATTGTTGAACTTGGCTCGTCCAGCACTCTGACTGACATCCTGAAGCGGCAGGCCTCAAAGTCTGCTCTGTACACTCTTGTCCTGCTCGTCACAACCACCCTCATTACAGGTCTTCTCGTCTGGCAATTTACCCGGCCCATTAAAGATCTGTCAGTCGCTGCTAGACGAGTAGCGGGAGGTGATTTCTCTGTTCAGGTTGCTTCAAAGCGAAGAGATGAGATGGGCGCGCTTGCCTACGCCTTCAATGATATGACGGCGAAACTGGGTCACACGCATGAACTCGAATCGCAATTGCACCATGCAGAGAAGGCCGCAGTAGTAGGCCGGCTGGCTGCGGCGATTGCTCACGAAATCCGCAATCCGCTCAACTACATTAATCTCACTTTGGACCACCTGCGCTCCTCCTTTGCGCCGGAAGACGAAGCCAAGCGAGAGAAATTCAAGCGTCTTACAGATCAACTCAAGACTGAGGTCGGCCGCATCAACCGGCATATCTCCGACTTCTTGAAATACTCGCGGCCCTCGATTCTTGAGCTGCAGCCTACAAATCTTCGAGTCGAAGCTGAAGATGCAATGCAAATGATCGCAGTGCAAGCTTCGGAAAATGGAATCAAAACGGCTGTTGAGGAGGTGGGAAAGGTTTCGCTCGTAATGGCCGACCGTGAAACCTTGCGATCTGTTTTAACTAACCTGTTGCTTAACGGACTACAGGCGATTGATGGGCACGGTGGGAGCCTTGTGATCAAGATTTCACAAGAGCACGAGCGGCGAGCTCAGATTAAGATCATCGATACGGGGAAGGGGATCGCCCCCGAGGATATTTCAAAGGTCTTCGAGCCTTACTATTCGACAAAGGAGACCGGGACAGGGTTGGGTCTGGCTATTGTAAAAAAGGCGCTCGATGATCACGGTGGTTCAATCTCGGTCTGCTCGAAACCTGGAAGTGGTACGACATTTACGATTACCCTGCCAACAGTGACTGAAAACCCACAGGGACGAGGATAACCAATGGCGCGCAAAAACATACTGGTAGTAGATGACGAAAAACCGCAGCGAGAGATCTACGAAACCATACTATCCGATGCCGGATACGATGTTGCGACAGCTTCTTCAGGCGAGGCGGCTATGAAGTTTATAAACGAACGGCGGTTTGATCTCATCCTGACAGATTTGAAAATGACCGGCATGAGCGGTATCGAACTGCTTCAACACGTCAACACGTTGGATCCCTCGATGAGTGTGATTTTGATCACCGGCCACGGAACAGTCGATTCGGCAAAAGAAGCCCTCCGAAGCGGCGCCTTTGATTTTTTGGAGAAGCCAGTTGATCGCGAGCCTTTGTTGGAAGCCGTGGTCCGCGCTCTCGGAAAAAGGGACGAACTTGACACAGAAATCGTCTCCGCCTCACCTAAGATGGAGGCAGTCAAGAAGATGATCATCAAGGTTGCCCGTTCAAACTCCACGGTTTTAATACGTGGGGAATCGGGTACGGGTAAAGAGTTGATTGCCCGCGCGATTCATAACCAATCACCACCACGACTGACGGAGGTTTTCCAGGCAGTCAACTGTGCGGCCATTAGTGAAAACCTACTTGAGTCGGAATTGTTCGGTCATGAGAAAGGATCGTTTACGGGGGCGTACGCCGAGAAGAAAGGCTTATTTGAGCTCGCCAACCGGGGTACCTTATTTCTCGATGAGATAGCGGAACTGGATGTCGGTATGCAGGCAAAACTTCTGCGCGCATTGCAGGAACGAAAGATCCGGCGCGTGGGAGGCACACGAGAGATTAGTGTGGACGTCCGTGTTGTGGCCGCAACAAACCGCGACCTGCGTGCAATGGTTGCGGACGGCCGGTTTAGAGATGATCTTTATTACCGCATAAATGTCTTGTCGGTTGACGTGCCGCCTTTACGAGAGAGGCGGGAAGACATTCCAGTGCTGATCGATTTCTTTATCAAGAAGCACACCCGCAACACCTCGCGCCTGGTGCGTGGACTCACTCCTGAAACAAAGAAGCTGATGATGGACTACAGTTGGCCCGGCAACGTAAGACAACTGGAATCAGCTATTGAACGGGCGATCCTTCTTTGCGAAGGGGACCAGATCACCATCGAGGATCTGCCGCTTGAGGTGAGACAGGAATCACAGCCCGCCGCTGAAGGCGCTTTTAAGCTGCCACCTGAGGGGATCAACTTCGAAGATGTTGAGCGCGATCTGATCATCCAAGCAATGGAACAGAGTGATTACAACATCACCAAAGCGGCAAAGTTATTAGGGTTAACTTTCCGGACGTTGCAATATCGTCTGGAAAAATTCGGCATCAAGAAGCCTGAGGGCAAGAAGGAAGCGGCTGGCTAGCTGGGCGTCCACAAAGTCTCTAAATCGACCGCGGCGAATAGGCTCAACTCCTTTGAGTGCGGTGGTTTGTCACTGCTTTTCAGTAGCAAATGCGCATCGGCAAAGAAGCGCATCTTGAGAGCCACTTGGCCACCTCATTCTCTTAACGGCAGTTGAAAATTGAACCTGCCCGGATCGCAAGTACGGCTAGCTTGTGCCGTTCTATAAACGTCCCATCCTCTAAAGGAGGCGCTATGAGATTACTCCAATACTCTTTTCTAGTTATTACATTACTGCTTAGTCCTGCTACAGAGCGAGCGAACCGCGCACCGAATCGATCCATGACAAGATAGAGGGAAGGATCCCTCAACGGCTTCCGGCGATCTGAAAATGGAGCGGACATCACTCAAGGAGGCAGAACACGCTCAATCTTGGACCGCCATGGACCGTAAAATAATTAGTAGCGCTGAACTCAGTCTCGAAGTAGTTGCGCCGACAACTGCTCAGCAGAAGATCAGCTCCATTGCCGCATCTCTGGGTGGCTTTGTCGTCACCTCTGAATCGAAACAGAGCGAAAGCGCCGAGCATTCAAAAGAAGATCCTCGGATAACGCTAGTCGTGCGTATACCCGCTATGCAGTTTGATTCGGCTCTTAATCAAATTCGCGGTTTGGCAAATCGGGTAACTCAAGAAAAGATCACCGGTGAGGATGTAACTGAAGAATTTATTGATCTCGAGGCACGCATTAAGACACAGAAAGCTCTGGAGGAACAGTTTCTCCAAATCATGAAGCAAGCCGCGAAGGTAACAGATGCGCTGGAAGTGCAGCGTCAGATCGCCGAAGTACGAACTGAAATTGAAAAACTCGAAGGCCGCAAACGATTCCTCGAAAACCGGACAAGCCTCTCAACAATCACGGTCGGTCTGCAATCACCGGCCGCAATTGCCGTTAATACTTCAAGCTTCGGCCACAGCATTCGCGAGGCGGTCTCAACCAGCATTGACCTGGCCACAGAGATCGTACTGCTGTTAATCCGTTTTGTAATAGTAATGATTCCGATCCTGATTTTGATAGTACTTCCTGCAAGTATTGCGGGTCGTTTCATCCTTCGGCGTGCCCGGCGAATACAATTGGCACGCGAGTTACAAGCGGCGGGTCCTTCAGATAAATGATCACTGTTATTTACCAAACCAAAGACACAATGAAGCGATTGCTGATCACCGCGATTGAGTCTCTGTTGGTAATGTGCTTATTGGTAGCCTGCTCGCGCGTCGAAAAAAGTTCGCAACCGGCTTCCGGCGATTTGGCGGGCGAAGGCAAAAGGATAGCTTCGGTGGACGTCGTCAAAGCGTCAGCGCCACCCGCGCAGATCGCTGCGGGAGGCTCCGCCGAGGCCATTGTGCATTTGAATATTCAGAGTGGCTATCATGTAAATGCCAATCCGCCGACTTACGCCTACCTCAAAGCGACAGAACTGGAAGTTCCCGCAACCGATGGCCTATCGGTCGGCTTCATCACCTACCCTGACGCGGACACGAAGAAGTTTCCCTTTGCCGAGAAGCCATTAGCGGTGTATGAAGGTGAGATATCTTTGAAGGTTTTCTTGAAAGCGGAAAAAACGGCGCAACCCGGTCAACGATCCCTTGACGCCAAATTGCGCATCCAAGCATGTGACGATCAGGTTTGCTACCCCCCAGGAACCCTCGATCTCACGATACCAGTGACTGTTCAGTGAAGATATTCTGGATGATTGTAGCCGGGACCTGCATTACGGTGGCCGCCGGGTTCATGTTGTTGGGCAATTTTGCGACCGCCTTCGTAATAGCGACGGTCGGTATAGTGGCCTGGTTTCTGAACTATCGAATGCAGATGAAGGAAGTTACAACGGCGGCCGAGTTGCAGCACAAGCAAACAGAATCCGAGGATCTAGATGAAACGTAGACCAAATTCCAAGGTGTTGAAGATTGCAATCCTGGCAATCTTCTTAATGGTAGTGCCGGCAACGCGCGCCTCAGACGAAGCGGATGTGCGCGGAATGGTACAAGCGATCTTTCAACAACTGAAGGCGCGAGATTACACAGCTCTTTATGAATCGCTTCCTTCAACTTCTCGTAGCCGAATGACGCGAGATACTTTCACCAATGCGCTGAAGAAGGCTCAGGACATGTATGTGCTCGAGCGCATGAACGTGGGTCCTGTAAGAGTGGTCAACGACCTTGCGGTGGTCGACACGGTGATTTATGGGCGCTTAGTCATCCCGTTTGAGAGTGAAGGCAAGATCGTTGTGCAGCAGTATCTGGTGCGTGAGGATGGAAAATGGCGTGTAGCCACCGGCAATCGCGGCATTATAAAAAGGTTTCTGGCGAGCAACCCGTCCTTTGCTCGAAGGTTTCCGCTGCGGGAGCCGCGGATTTACGTTAAACAGAAGGGAAATTGGGTGGAGTTCAGGCCTGGCAGATCGTGAATCTTGGCGTGCCGATTCAGCTTAGTAGCGTGAGGTCATCAAACGATAACTGCGCGTTATCCACCTGTTCGGTGTACTCACCATGACGTATGCGGTACCGGGGAACCTCCAGGGCCTCACGTACGGCGTCCAGATGAAAACGGATGATCCGCGGTGTCAAGCGAACTGACGGAATACGGCGTTTTCGCGCAAGCCTACGGATCGTAGACTCGCTCACCTGCAACACGGCGGCGAGTTGCTTAGCGGTCAAGAATTCTTCCCGATCACTCATGCGAGTACACAAGGATCGTAACGCATGCTCTCAGCTCGCGCAAAGCTATAAAACACGTCAGGGCGACTTAACAGGAGCAACCGAAAGCGCAACCCGATAGACTGCGGCGCCATCAACCTCAACATCTTTGCTGACCGGTTCCGTTCCATTGATTTTTGCCGTGACCCGATACTTGCAAACCTCGGGAGACAGCCGAAAGACAAAGGCGCCCGTCTCGTTTGTGAGGCGGCCATCAATCTTTTTAGCCGACCCGTCTTCTTCAATTCTGGCCAATTCAACGCGGGCCCTCGGAACACTGAAACCATCGGTATTAAAGACGCTGCCTCGGATGAAAGCGATTGAGCCTTCATCGATCGTCAAAATCAACCGGTCACCTAAAGAACGGGTCTTACCGGCTCGCACTTCTACGTTTTCAATCGTCCCAATACTCAAGCCCGGCTTGCGAAACGTGAGGCCGTAAACCCCCGGGCTTAGCCGCGGAATTACAAAGTCTCCATTCTTGTCGGTGCTGAATTTACCAACTTCGCGCTCGCCAAGGCGGACAATGATCGCCACGCCGCCGGGAGTTCCAGTCTCAACTCTCACTTTGCCCTTGATTGCGCCGGTCGAGCGATCCTGGGCCAACACCGCTCCGGCCATGACGGCCATCGCCACAAACGCCAGTGCCAATCTCGCAATAACCACTTAGGAAAAACCTCCCGATACGACCCCAAATACTACCACGGCCAGGGTTGGGTCAGCGACGCGCGGGGCGACGATGACATTCACTAACTTGATGCGGCTGAGCGGTTATTGTGTTGTCCTCGAGGGTTATAATTCTCACCCCGAGCCCTAACCCACGTTGGCGACTATAAACTTTCCTTCGTATAATCCATGGACGTTCCTTAATTGGTTTTCTATCGAGCGTTCCCCTATGACCAGGTTTCCAATTCTCAAGAAGTTTTTGCATCCGTATCTGCCAATCGCCTTCGTCATTATCTGTCCAGCGGTCATTCCCGTGTCGTTCGCGCAAGACTCAGCGCTTACCGCGCAACGGCCACGAAAGGTCTTTACGGCTAAATCGCAGGAGCCCGACGAAGTATTGCGGATCGATACCGATCTGGTATCCGTCGACTGTACGGTGACGGACCCCGAAGGCCGACCAGTGCGAAATTTGACGCGGGAAGATTTCAAACTGTTTTCGGATGGCGTGCAACAACCAGTCTCATTTTTTCATATGGAGAACCGCAGCGGTGAACGTCGACCACTGGCCATTGTATTTGCCGTGGACATCTCGGGCAGCATGAGTGTTGAGGAGATGGAGCGACTGCGGGCGGCGCTGCAAACATTCTCAGCCAGGCTGTCAGATCATCCGGCAGTTTTTTCTGTCATGAGCTTTGGTATGAACGTCAAGGTACTACAGAAATTTACCTCTCAAACAGAGAAACTGGATCGTGCTTTCGACCGAATTACTCGTGAACCGAATGGCCTCTCCACGCATACTTATGATGCAGTTGACGATGCCATCCGTCTGCTGGTACGCCACGCCCCGCGAACACAGCAGCGACGCTTGCTGAAGCGTGCTGTTGTGGTAGTAACTGACGGCTTTCCTGTTGGTGACACTGTTTCTGCAAAGACAGTTATTGAAAGGGCCAACGCGGCGGACGTTAGCATTTATGTAGTTACGTTGCCTTCTTATTCACGGATGTTGCCAGCCTCTGCTCAATCACCTTTGCCGACGCCCCTCGATGTGAGTGGACTGGCAGAGTCTACCGGAGGACGAAGTGCTTACGCCGATGAAAAGGATTATGGACTCCTGTTCCGCGCGCTGGCGGAAGAGGTGACTTCTGCCTACGTGCTTGCGTTTTATCCCCCGGATGAAAAACGTCGCGATGGGCAGTTTCACAGTATTAAAGTGGAAGGTCCAAGCGGACTAAACTTGCGCCAGAGCCGGCCCGGCTATCAGGCCAGTGGACAGTAGCGAATGGTCTAAATCCTGAGGTGATCAGTAATTAGTTGGCAGTTGGCAAAAAATCAGGTGCTGGCAATCTAGTCTATTTCTGCTGCTGCTTCTGTTTGTTCCTCAATACTCGTCCTCATCCTCGTCCTCGTCGTAATCTTCTTCTTCAACAATATCCAGTTCGACGGGATCGAGTCCAACGAGTTCAAGGTCCGTCCCGCATTCCTCACACGAGACGATATCGCCCTTATCAGCGTCCGTGTCAACATGGATGTCAGCGTCGCATTCGGGGCATGTTCCGGTCGGCACTTGTTCTACCTCCAGCGCTTAATGTCGACAGACCTTTACGTCTGTCGCTCTCACCTGGTCTTGGCGAGGACTGCAGCCGTTTTTGACGATTAGCCGGGGCCCAATCTAACCGTGCCTGCCGGAATTTGCAAACTCTTTTTTCAGGGCCGGCCATTTGCAGTTCCCGGACAATTCGCACCAGTAAAAGTTGGGGTTAAACATTAGTCGAAAGGGATGTTTAGCCGTACAGCGCTGCGGAACTGTGGGTAGCCACATGAATTCCCTCCGTACCATGCCGCAGGTGACGGGGGGCTAACCTGGCCAGGCACTGTTTCACGCCGCGTCGATCTTTGCAGGCTCGGGGGCCAAAATCCCCGGTGATGTTGGGGCTGACAAACAAGAGACTGACCCTATTTGCGCCACTGTTTTGCCTGAGTCTGGTTTTCTCCGTCTTTTGGCGAGAGCGAATCTTAGACGTAACCAGTAATCTGCGAAGACCTGCTTTCTCTCGCACAAGACCGGCCAAAAAGAAGTTACGTACTGGGCCTGCATCAGCCAGCCTGCTTGCTGCAGATTCCGACGGGGATGGTATGCCCGACGCTACCGAGCTTCAAAGCTTCCAGGATCGAGGAAACTTTCGTCGCTGGTTCCGGTTCATTGCCGAAATGCAGTTTTACCGGCTTAGTGACCAGTGGAATTCCGAACAAAGGGATTGCGCCGGATTGGTTCGATTTGCCTGGCGCGAGGCGTTACGGCCCCACGACCGAACCTGGCTACAAAGGATGGGCTCGGGTTACGACGTGATAGCTCCGGACGTAACCGCCTATAACCTCGAGTCGGGCCCACTTAAGGAAAAACTCTTTCGCACCAACGCGCAGCCACTCATGGCTAACGATCCGCAGCGGGAGAATTTTTCGGAATTCGCCGATGCCCGGACCTTAAAGGAATTCAATAGCACATTCATCGGCCGCGATCGCCGCAATGCTCAGCCCGGCGATCTGCTTTTTTTCTATCAGCCATGGGTACAACGTTTTCCTTATCACGTGATGATCTTTATTGGCAACTCGGAGAGCGACCGCGATGGCGTCAATGACTTTGTGGTCTATCACACAGGCTTATCCGCCACAGACAAGGGCACTGTCAAAAAAGTTCAGCTTTCAGTACTGGATTTCCACCCTGACAAGCGCTGGCGGCCTGTGGACAGCAATAGGAATTTTCTCGGCTTTTATCGCTTGAAGATCCTCGATTGAGGTTAATGAACAATGACTCACCTGGGCCCTCTATTTAAACAGTGGTTCGTGCGAAAAGCAGAACCCATAGCTGTCTATTTTTCTCTTCTCCTGCTCATTTTTGGTTTTAGTTTCTGGCGTTATCAAAGCCAGTCGCCGTTAGCCAAGCCGGCAGAGCAGAATGCCACGAATGGGGAACCCTATTTTTCATTAAACACCAATCGCACGTTTGCCCCCGGCGAGCAGGCGCAACTTTGGACCAGTTACCAGAACATCAGCTATCTCGACTTCCGTGTCTATCGCATCAAAGATGCCAATCGTTTTTTCAAGCAACTGGATAACCCCCATCAGATTGGTGATGAAGAGAAAGCCGAGGTCTCGCGTAGTTACCTCAATGGCGTATCTATCCTGGAACGAACCCATTCGTTCAAAACCTATCTTAATTCGGCAATCAAGACTTATGTTCGCAAACAATTGCAGCGCGAGCACCGGGAAAAATTCAACCAGAAGTTCCGCCAGTCGTACCAGCCGTTGCGAACCCCTCTCAATGTCGCCGATTACGCTCGCGTGCCACTACTAAACCCCGACCAACTTGCGAGCGCGTGGCGTGAGCGGTTGCCTGCTAACGAGAGTCAATATGAAAGCCAAAAGATCTCTCTCGGCAGGCGCGAGTCGGGCGTGTATTTGGTGGAGGCGGTCAATGGAGATCTGCGTGCCTACTCAATAGCTATCGTTACTGACTTGACGATGGTCCAGAAAACCTCACGAGACGGTGAACTGCTCGTCTATGTCGTAGGTCGCGAGACCGGTGCGCCACATGGCAATGTGAGTATTGAAGTATCTCGAGGCCAAACCAGTCTGATCAGTGGCGCGACCGATAAGAGCGGGCTCTTCCGAACAGAGATCCCCGTAAAGAGGAACGTAGATCCCTCTGAAGCCCTGGATGAGGAAGAGACCGAGGCTAGAATAAGTTATCTGGTAATGGCCCGTGAGGGTAACAATTTCGTAATTTCAGACCCTGACTCCTTCTACTACGGAGGCTTCGGCGGCGACGGTGAGTACGATCCTAACCTCGTCAGCTACATATACACGGAAAGGCCTGTCTATCGCCCTCAGCAGAAGGTCTATTTCAAGGGAATTCTGCGCCGTTGGACCAAACAGGGCTACCAACTGCTGAATTCACAAAGCGTGTCAGTCACAATTGAGGACGCGAACAACGGCAAGATTCTTGAACGCGAGTTGCCACTCTCCTCGCGTGGAACCTTCAATGGCGAAGTGGAGATTGGAGAGGAGGCGCCGCTGGGAAGTTATCAGATCGTCGCCACGGCCGATGGCGCAAAAGCCAGTTCCTATTTCGCGGTGGAGGAATATAAGAAGCCCGAGTTCAAGGTGAAGGTCACAGGGCCTATCCAGTTCGCGTCTGCTGGAGAGAAAGTCTCTTTTTCGATCGACGCTCGCTATTTCTTTGGCGCTCCCGTCGCGAATGCTGATGTCCACTATTACATATATCGCTCACGTTATTACCACTGGTGGATGCAGGAGAACGCCACAGACGAGTTTGACGATGGTGCTGGGCCGGATAACGAAACAGACGATGATTCCGATTATGGCTATTACGGCGACAGTCTGGTTGCGGAAGAAGAGGCTCGGCTTAATGCCGGCGGACATTTGACCGTTCAGTTTCAAGTGCCGGAAGGGGAGGAGAATGACGAGTGGGATTATTCCTATACTCTGCAAGCCCAGGTTACCGATTCCTCACGACGCGAGATGCAAGGCAGCGCCAGCTTTGTTGGTACTCGTGGGCGTGTAGTGGCTGATGCTCGCCCGGAGCGCTATATCTACTATGCGGGTGAGAGCGCCAGGATACACATCAGAACCGCTGACTATACGGGCAAACGCGTGGCACAAACTCTGACACTCAAATTCATCGAACAACGATGGGAGAGAATTGAACGGGAAGAGGAAAATAACGGCTATCGATACAAAACCTATGACTATGTTTCGCATGAACGTGAACTCGCCAGTACGGAAGTGACTACGGATTCATCCGGCGAAGCAGTCTATGAATTTACAGTTCCCTCACCTGGTTACATCTACCTTAAAACGATAATCAATGAGAAAGGAGGTCAGGTGGTTAATCGTGGTGGCTACCTGTGGGCACCAGATCGCAAGGGCGAGTGGGCCGACTTTGGTTACGGCCAGGGCGAGGCGACACCAATCAAACTCGTTCCCGACAAGAAATCTTATCGGCCCGGTGAAACTGCTCATGTGCTCGCGATGCTGCCTGGGGAAAAAACGCATCTGCTAGTGACTGTGGAGTTGGGCAACGTCCTCAGCGCCAGACAGATCGATGCACCCGGACGTTCTTTGATTATCGATGTTCCGATCGAACGCCGTTACGCTCCCAACGTTTATTTGAATGTTTCCTACGTGAAAAATGATGATCTGTTTGAGCAGAGCCAGTTGTTGGGCGTCCCTGCTCGGGATCGGATGCTTAAGCTCGACATCTTGCCCAACAAGAAGGAGTACAAGCCTCGCGATGTTGCTTCTTATACAATTCTGGCCCGCAATGCCGACGGCTCACCGGCGGCAAACACGGAAGTGAGTCTGGGAATAGTCGACGAAGCTATCTACAGCATCCAGCCCGAGACCGCCACGAATATCAAGCGGAATTTTTATGGGCACCGCTACAATGAGGTACAGACCACTCTCGCAATTCGTTATCAGTTTACGGGCTACGCCGGTGATAAACCGGTCGATCTTGCGAAGACGAAATCCAGCTATCAGCTGGCAGACTTCAAAAACGAGAATGCGCTCGCTGAGCCCACCATCCGTCGTGAATTCAAAGACACTGCCTTCTGGCAAGCTGACCTGATTACAGGTTCGGATGGAAAAGCTACCACCAGCTTCAAGCTGCCTGATAACCTGACCACCTGGCGGGCCACGGCCCGGGCCGTCACGGCGGATACACGGGTTGGCGCGGCCATTGAGAAAGTAGTGGCGCGAAAAGACGTAATCATGCGCCTGGAAATGCCGCGTTTCCTGACGGCGGGAGATACCGCAACCATCTCCGGTGTCGTTCACAATTTTCTTACTCGCCCTAAAAGTACTCATATTTCACTCGAGCTGACTGGCGCCCAGCTGCTCAATGCCGCAACTCAGACAGTGACCATTTCTCAGAATGGCGAGCATCGCGTTGATTGGCTTATCAAAGCGCAGCAGCCGGGCGACTTGCGTTTGCTGGCGAAAGCGCTGACCGATAAGGAGTCTGACGCCGTCGAGATGAGTATGCAGATCGTTCCCCATGGTCTGAAGCAGACTACTGGGAGTTCACTTGCGATTACAAATAACGATAGCGACCAGACCGTCTCGCTCAACATTCCGGCACATCCTGATGTTCAGGCTCGCAAGCTCCGTATTGAAGCCGCGCCTTCTATTGCCGGCACACTGTTTGGCGCCCTCGACTACCTCACCAGTTTCCCCTATGGATGCACCGAGCAGACAATGTCGAGCTTCCTGCCGAATGTAATCGTCGCCGCGACATTGAGAGATGTGCAAACCGCTCGGCTCCGTGCCAACAATGATCTCCCGAAAAAAGTGCAGCAGGGACTCGATCGGCTATACAGCTATCAACACGCCGATGGTGGTTGGGGATGGTGGAAGGATGACACTACCGATGCCTTTATGACCGCCTACGTGGTTGATGGCCTGGCGCTTGCGAATCGCGCCGGCTTCCAAACCGAGCAGTGGCGCCTGCAGCGTGCGCGGGAAAAGTTGAGCGGCCTTCTCGCTCAAAATCGCTCCGACGATGGAAATCCAATCGACGCGGAAACGCGAGCCTTCATGATTTACGCCCTCATCGAGAGTGGTAATTCAGATTCGCGATATCTGGAGGGGCTCTACGGCCAGCACACGAGACTGCAACCATACGGCCGTGCCTTGCTGGCACTCTCTCTGAAACAACGTGGCGACAGTCGCATGGCCGTCATTGCTACCGAGATCGAAGCCTCGGCCAGCGTTAACGAGTTTGATGCTCATTGGCAAACCAATCGACGAAACAATTACGGAAGCGATGTGCCATTGGACATTGAAGCCACCGCACTCTCGGTGAAGGCGCTGGCGCAGATTGCCCCGCAAAGCTCAGTGCTACCGAAGGCTGCCCGGTGGTTGGTCAAGAATCGGCGCAATGGTTACTACTGGGTTTCAACCAAAGAGACCGCATTTGCAGTTTTTGGATTGACCGACTATTTAAAGGTAAGTAACGAACTTTCCCCTGACTTCGACCTGACTGTTTACCTCAATGGCGAACAGGTGCTCGCAAAGCACGTCACAAGCGTAGACCTTGAAAATGCTCAATCGTTCACGATCACACGCCAGGCCAAAGAGGTGGGCAGCGAAAACCAGATACGAATAGTCAAGCGTGGACGCGGTGCACTATACGTTTCAACCACACTCGAGTATTTCAGCGGCGAAGAAGAGGTGCAGGCCCAGGCTTCGAGCGACCTGGCACTGACACGCGAGTACTTCCGATTCAGAATCAACCAAAACTCGCAGGGCCGGCCGGCCTGGACCATTGAGCCGTTGACAGGTGAACTGCGCTCCGGAGATCTGATCGTAGCCCGGCTCCATGTCTCAGGCGCGCGTGGGCAATACCTGATGATTGAAGACCCGATTCCGGCGGGCTGTGAACAGCTCTCCCGGTTTGAGAATTTTACGCTGGGCTATTCGAGCGGATGGGGCGAATGGTACAGCGCTCGCGAGTTTCGCGACGAGAAGACCGTTTTCTTTCTCAACTATTTTGATGGCGACGCGACTTTGCAGTATGCCATGCGCGTCGAAGTGCCGGGCGAGTTTCGATCGGCGCCGGCTCGGGCTGAGTTGATGTATCAACCTACGGTGCAAACGAACACAAACAACGCTCATTTGCGAATACTTGATAAACGATAAGAGATGTCCATTCTTAGGGCGCGCGTCGTTACAAAGACCGCCGAGGCGAACCACAATGCTGAAGAACTCACTTAACTCCTTTCTAATCACATTCCGGGAACTGGCAAGACAGTGGCAAACGGTGGCCATTATGGGAGCACTTTATCTGCTGCTACTGGCTACTCTGTATGGATTCATAGCCACGCGCGAGGCGACGGCCATTCAGGTTCTCGCGACTCTCCTTTTCGCGGCCGCAGCTCCCTTCATCTTCTTCCTCTTGCAGGCGACTGTCATGGGTCAGGCACGAGATGGACGAATACGTTGGTATCCCACGCTCAAAGAATCGTGCAAACTCGCGTTGACCGCACTGCCCGTAATTGCGATTGGATTAGCCCTATTGTGGTTGACAAACCGGTGGCAGTTGCGACTCTCAGGTGAATATACGACTAGCCAGATGTCCATTGAGAATGCCACAAATAAATGGACCCTGGTATCGTTTGCCGCTTTGCGGACTATTCTCTTTGCTGTTGTCCTTCCGCTGATTATGATTCATGTGTGGCTGGAAACATTCGACAGCGATTTGTTAGCTGCCATTAGAGGTGGAGCACGCGATTGGTTGGGAAAGTTTCGACAGATAGTGGTCCGAGCATTCTCCCCTGAGTCTGTTCTTCTCTACTCAATCGGTCTGGTGCTTTTCGCAGCGGTCCCATGCGTTCTGCTCTTTGTACACTTACCATTTCAGGGTCAATGGAGCGAGTTTGGGGTCTTTACTGGCCGGCTCGGACTTGCCATTTTCACCTCGTTGCCCGGCTGGGTGGCGACGCTGAGCACTTTCACGCGCCTGCACAAGTTCCAATCCGAGCAGTGCTATGGACTTAGCTCCGAAACTTACTGAGATGTTGGCAAAATCCATTAACATTTCGCCAAGTGGTTCCCTTTGCCTGGTTGGCGTTATTGCGGTCGTCTCTGTGTATGCCCTCTTCTCGCCTCACAGAACCTCGTTCCCCGCGAATAGTCCGGGAGCGATAACGGCACCCACTGCGGCCGAGGTCGATTTGGCGTTACAACGGGCCGCTGCCGCGGCACTCGGAGAGCACGAGGGCACGGTCATCGTCATGAATCCGCAGTCGGGCCGCTTGCGCACTGTCATAAACCCAACCATCGCGTTTGAAAGTAAGTACACGCCCGGCTCCACTATTAAACCATTCGTAACTCTGGCTGCCTTGCAATCTGGGCTGATCACGAAGAACTCGCGTTTGCTTTGCCGCGAGCATTATTCAAACCAGGATTTCTCAACCGTCTGCGCGCATCCACGCAACTTACCGGCACTGGATCCTTCCGCGGCCATTGCTTATTCCTGCAACTACTATTTCGGCAGGCTGGGTGAGAAGCTTGGCGAGAGTACCTTGAGTTCGGTTCTGGCATCCTTCGGCTTCGGCCGGACCACGGGAGCCGGCGTCGCACGAGAGTCAGTTGGCACACTGGTTTCCGGTAAGCACGATCCCCGCAACTCTCTGGGTGAGAGTGAAAGCTTTCAGTCGACACCGATTCAGTTGTTGACTGCCTATTCAACGCTGGTGAATGGGGGCAAGCTGCTAACGCCACATCTTGGTGGTGACGAGCAAACATCGTTACGCGCGAAGCTCAACATTGCGCCAACGCATCGTGAGTTAATCATCAACGGAATGCGTGGCGCAGTCATCAATGGCTCAGCACGACGCGTTCAACTCTCCTCGCTTCCTATACAGGTTTTTGGCAAGACGGGGACAGCAGCCCAACCCGATGAGTTTCGCACGCATGGTTGGTTTGTGGGGTTTGCTGCTGATGACCAGACAATGTCGCCTGAGAGCATCGTGTTGGCCGTGCTCGTATTTCTCAAACGAGCCAACGGAGCACAGGCTGCGGAAGCTGCCGGAGTCGTGTTGGCTGAGTACGCGCGCTGGGCTGGAGCGACGCGCGCTTCCGAAGTAACGCGCAATCAACCAGATGATGTGGAGGGTTCGACAGCCAATAACACTGTTAGAGTTCACCTCGTTCGCGAGAACCTGACGCATACACTCTCACTTGAAGATTATGTGCTTGGTGTGGTCAAGGAGGAAGGAAGCACTGAGAATGAACCAGAAGCTCTGAAGGCGCTAGCCGTCGCTGCCCGCACATACGCCGTGAGAAATCTGGGCCGGCACCGGCCTGAAGGGTTCGATTTTTGTAGCACAACCCACTGTCAGCGCTTTGTCATTTCAACCTCTGGGCGTGTTTTCCAGCCACGAGAGGCTGTGCTTGCGGCTGTGCGCAGTACTCAGGGTCTCGTCCTGCTCGAGAACACAGGGCAAGTTGCCGATTCTTATTTCAGCGCATCGTGCGGCGGCATGACAGCAGACGTGCAGAGGCTCTGGGGTGGCAAGCCTGTAGCTTACCTGCACGGCGTCGTCGACGATTACTGCGCCACGGGACCTCACTATGAGTGGACGGACGTAATCTCCAACACGGAGTTGGCTACAGCACTGAGCGGTGATTCACGCACAGATGTCGGGAAAACAATCCGCAAGCTTTCGATCCTAAAGCGAGATGCCACGGGACGCGTTGAATTGATCGCCCTCGAAGGCGACGGACATCGAACCGTCAGCGGCTGGGATCTCAAGATCATCGTAGGACGGAAACTTGGTTGGCATCTGCTCAAGAGCTCACGCTTCGACGTGGAATGCAATGGCGCAGGATTTGTATTCCACGGCACAGGCTTCGGACACGGGTTGGGGCTTTGCCAGGAAGGCGCGCACGTAATGGCCGGGCGCGGCGCTACTTATACGGCAATCTTGGCAAAGTACTTTCCAGGCCTGGAAGTGGGAGTACGGGGATGGAGAGAAAGGGAAATGGGCAACGCCTCCGCCGATCTGTTATGGACTAACCGAGCCGGCCGACAAGATGCACTTCTGCTTGCTGGGCACGATCTGTTCTTAAGTAGTAGTCCTTCGAGCAGCCGCAACGTTCTTTCGAGCGAGCACTTTCGCTTGAGCTTTCCGCGTTCGCTTTCGCGCGCTGAAGCAGAAAAGGTGTTGAAGAGTCTTGAATCGGGTCGAAAGCAGTTGCTTGCCCGTCTGACTACCGCAGGTGTGGAGGTGCAGTTGCCACTTTTGGAACTCTATGTCAATGAAACAACCGGCGAGTTCACGGCGCGCACCGGCCAGCCGTGGTGGTCGGCAGCGGCCACAAATGGGAAACGGATTGAGCTGCAACCTGTTCAACTACTTCGCCGTCGCGGAGTACTTGACACAACACTTCGCCACGAGCTGGCGCATGTTGCGATTGACGTAATAGCAGAGGGTAGCGCGCCTCGCTGGTTGGCTGAAGGACTCGCCCTGTTCATCGCTGGTGAAGGACCACTAGTTGCACGCTACGCGGATGGGAGAAACCTCTCTAACACAGAGTTGGAAGTTCAGTTGTCGGGCTCGCGCGGGCGCGAAGAATTGCGGGCGGCATATGCGGCGGCCTATAACGCCGTTAGCCGCCTCATTCTAGCGGAAGGTGAAGTTTCTGTATGGCGCCGGGTGGCCCAGTATCGCCGCACACCAAAAAGAAAAACTACTTGATTTCCCAAACGCAATGACGGAGTATTGCCAATGTCTCCCGCAGAGACCTTCCGTCGCACTTCTTCACCGCGGGCCAAAGGAACTTCTCAATGCAAGCAGCCCAAATCAGCACACGCGTGGTTGGCGTAATGTTGGCGCTATCGCTTTTTTCATTCACGATCATTGCCCAGCATCGAAAATCGGGTTCCTCTCCAATCAGAGGTGTGTCGAGGTCTGTGCCGCAGGAGCCTCTCCCTACTTTCGAAACGTTGCTCGCTTCCGATAGTTACAAGGTCTACGTTGAAGTCAGAGGAGTGGGCCAATTGATCGACGCTGCCGGTGTAAACGATACTTTGGATCCAGTGATGAAATTCGCGTCTCCTCCGCGCGAAATTAAGACAATTGTGAAGTGGCTGCATAATCACGCGCTGGAGCTCTCAGGCGCGCGCATGATGTTCGCCACATGGCCTGCAGGGCCCAGGTTGCCACAGTTCATATGCGCCGTTGAATTCCCCTCCGTAGAAGACGCTCAGAAATTTGAGCCACAGTTACGGAAGTTTCTCACCAAGGTGTTAGCCGCTTCGGAGTCTAAGTCGGTGCCTTCGCCTGAGAGCGGGAAAAGAACCACCGGCACGCAGGGCCCATCTGAAAGCCAACCAACCGCGCCATCCTATTCAGTGAGTCAAACTGGTTCGCTCGTGCTTATAAGCGCCGGCAGGTTTGCTTTCGGCGACCTGCGACCGAAGGGCAGCAATTTGCTGGCGGAAGACGAGAATTTTCGGATGGCGCACGACAGATTCACTTCTGAACCGATCTTTCTCTATTTCAATGTCGCCCTTGAAGATAAGAATGCGCCGCAGAGCCCGGTCACACCCGAATCTTCAGTGCGTGTGAGCACGGCACCAACGAATGGTCAAGCCGGAACAGTGAGCTCCAACGATTCCTACGTAGCTGCAACGCCGGCTCCTGAAACTCCTCCTGTGATCGTATCAACGCCTGAAGAATCTCAACCGCCGTCGCCGACCGTAATACCATCACCAGAGGAAGCCGTAGCCAATGCACAAGGCTCTGACGAATCAGGTCCCGACCCTACTCAGGCGTTAAGTTCGATTTTCCCGCTACTGACTGGAGGAGCGCCAAGCTGGCCGGCAGCACTGGCAGCGGGAATAGCTTTGGAATCAGAGAGTTACGATCTGCGCTTGCTGCTGATTAATAATGAGGCTCGTAAACGTTCACTCATCCCATTTATTCCTCAGTTGATTTCCGGACCCCCACTCTCGCCTGTGGCTCCTTCAATCTTTCCAGCAGATACGGAATTGCTAGTCACCGTTTCGCTGGATTACGGGCAGATCTACGAGCGCCTGCTTAAGGCTCTGGCGCGGGAGAATGATCGGATGGCCGGCTTTAGAGTAGAGGCGGCAAAGGATCATACACGCGAGACACCATTCGCCGCCCTGGAAAAGAGGCTTGGAATAAAGCTCAAAGAAGAGTTGTTACCACTCCTGGGAAGCGAGCTGGCTGTCAGTCTGCCAATGAAGGCAGTGGATCTTGGACCACCGAAAACCGTCGCGCCTGTGGAAGAATCCAGTGACAACAGCTTTATTGAGAAAACATACGTCCAGACAGCTCCGGTGATCGCCGTTTCACTGACTAATAAAGAAGCAGCGCACGATCTGTTGCCCAGGATTATTCAGTCGTTTGGGTTTAAAGGAGTTACTCTCCTGGCCCAAACTGAGAAGCGTGAAGGTACTGAACTAGTTTCTTATGGTGATCTCTTCTCTTACCTCTTCATCGAAGACTTTCTATTAATCTCCTCCGATGCGAAGGCGCTGCGTCACATTGTGGATTCTTATTCGAATCACGACACGCTAGGCGGCAATAATCATTTCCGAAACGGTACGCAATGGCAACCACGTCATCTGCTGGGCCAGATTTATGTTTCACCAAGTTTGATGGAGAGCTACACCTCATTTGTTCAGAAGATTAACAATGAGAATATGCAAGAATTGCTAGCACGCTTGAGCCCAGTGGCCCAGCCTGTCACCTACGCGGTTTCAAACGAAGGGTCAGCCGTGCTTCATGAGATACATATTCCCAGAAGTCTGGTCATGTTGGCAGTGGCAGGCATTTCCGGTGAGGTAAGCGCTTCACCTATGTTGACTAACGAAGCTGTTGCCCAGAGCGTGCTTCGAACCATCGCCAGTGCTGAAGAAACCTATAAAGCGACTTCCGGTGATGGTCGCTTTGGAGGCCTTGATGAGCTCATCTCTCAGGGATTGGTCAGCCGTGAATCATTGGAAAGATACGGCTATAGGATTGAAGTTAATATCAACGGCACCGGCTTCGAGGCGAGTGCGGCACCCGTGGAATACGGTAAGACCGGCAAACAATCTTTCTTCATCGATCAGAGCTCAGTTTTGCGCGCCGGAGATCATGCTGGTGGAGCTGCCACGATTGCCGACAGTCCTGTTCGCTAAGGCACCGAGTGCGCGCACGAAAGACACGCTCGCCAGATCACGCCAGGTTCTCGATCTCCAGTGGCTCTACCGCGTCTGCAAGTTCGAATCCAAAAACCTTCGAATAGAAGTAAAGCTCACCGTCGAGTGAACGTTTGATGTTCTTCGCCTGGCGAAACCCATGTTGTTCGCCCTCAAAAGCAACGTAGGCCACAGGAATTCCCTTCTTGCGCAGCGCGGCAACCATCAACTCCGCCTGGTTTGGCGGCACTACCTTATCTTCCAGACCCTGGAAAAACACTACCGGGCAAGAGAGCCGGTCAATGAAGTTGATCGGAGACCGGCTATAATAGATGTCCTTTCGTTCCGGGTAAGGACCAAAGAGGCGATCAAGATAACGAGACTCAAACTTGTGGGTCTCCCTGGCAAGCGCCTCGGCATCGCTAACACCAAAATGGCTGGCGCCAGCCTTGAAACTATTGCGAAACGTAAGAGCACACAGCGTAGTGTAGCCCCCCGCGCTGCCGCCGGTGATCATCAACCGGCCGCCATCAACTTCGCCAAGTGCTGCAAGATAACTCGCGCCGTTCACGCAGTCGTCTACATCTACGACACCCCAGTTTCCATTTAGGCGTTCACGATACGCCCGGCCATACCCGCTGCTTCCCCCGTAATTCACGTCCAGCACCGCGATGCCGCGACTGGTCCAATATTGAATAGGAAGGCTGAGCGCGGTCCCTGCCGCGGAGGTTGGGCCACCGTGGCTCTTGACTAACAAAGGCGGCAGCTCTCCCTCAGGAGCCCGATAATCTTTGTTGAGTGGTGCATAAAAGAGACCGTGGGCAGTGAGGCCTGCGGAGGTGGGAAACTCAATCAGGCGAGGAACTGAAATATATTCTGCATCGAGCCCCAGGCCATTTGACCGGCGCAGTATTTCAAAACGGTTCCGGTTGAGGTCCAGGCGAACAATCGATGGTAATTCAACAGGTGAGCCGGCACGAAATACCGCCTGGCCTGCCGAAGAGCTCACATATGTAATGTCAGTGTAAGAGGTGTCAATCTTTCGCAACTCGCTACGGCGGGTATCTATTGATGCAAGCCGGGAAACGCCCTTTTCGATATAGCTGCAGATAAGGCGTTCGGCTGATTCAAAGGCGTACATGGACATACCAAAAACCCATTGTGGCATCCCGAATTCGGCGTCGAGTTTACAAACGGCCTCACCCCGACCTCCGCTTCGAAGTCGGTAAAGATTCCACCACCCAGTGCGGTCTGAGACAAAGTAAAGGAGACCATCGGGCGACCATTCAGGCTGGAAGATCGATTCCTCGGGTCCTCCTGCAACGCAAGCAGCGCTTCCAATCGAACCGTCTGCTTTCAAGTCCGCCAGCCAGAGTTCGGCGCCATCCCAGGGCATGTTGGGGTGCCGCCAGGTTAACCAGGCCAATTGCCTCCCATCTCGGCTGATACGTGGGGATGAATAGAAATCGTTACCTGCAACCAGCACCTGGCCGCAGTCTTTATTCTGTCCCAGGCCCAAAGCGACTATCGTGTTTATCGCCTCCTCGGCGGAATTCGTATGATCTTCTCTCACACAAATTAGCCGCTGGCGCGTCTCATCTATCACGGGGTCCGCGTAGCGCGTAGCAGCTGCCGGAGTGATTGCTTCCGGCAACACGCCTTCACTTTGGGCATAAAGTCGCTGGTCGACAAAATTGGAGAAATAGACGGTGCCGCTACCCGACGTGTAATCGCCGCCACCATACTCATGCACGCGCGTGCGAGCGTTAAACGGTGCGGGATTCACATCGATTATCGAGCCTGAGGCATCCCTTCGAACGATCACCTGCCGGCCGGCCTCTAAAGGTCGCATTTCGACCCAGTAGATGTTCTGCCCATCAATTCTTGGCTGATTCAAACCTATGGAGCCGCCGGCAATAAGATCAGAAGTAATTGGTGACTTCCAGGATCCGTAAGGAGCGATTTTCGCTGGCACTAGAGTGTCCTCCTGCAAAGTCGCCAATCTTACCGGGAGAAGTATGGGAAAGTACACACTCAACCAGTCTTTCGCGGGCTTTTCGAAGCTTATGGATCCTCTTGATCTGTTCGTTGAAGGAAAGTCCTTGGCGGGAGGCAATGTCCCTTGGCTGCGCTGTGCAATCTTTGCCATCTTTTTGTCACAGCCTCGTTAAAGCTTTGTAAGCTCGTCGCAACCTAATAAACCACGGCAAGGTTTAACATGTGCCATCGTTAAATTCTCCATGGGGAGAACTGAGATAAAGGCAAGGGCGCCGGTCTTGGGGGAGGTCGGCGCCCTCTCTTTATCTTTTGTCCGCGATCAGTTGTCCATGGCCAGTCCTCTACAAGACACCACACGCTTTTAGCGTCGTGGAGCTTCAGTTTTGGCCTAACCCGCACCCCCATAGGAACTCTTCAAGACACCAAATGGTGTCTTAGGGGGTCTGATACTAACCAATGAACACGGACCACGGACAATTGACCACTCCCATTGACTCGCTAGATCAATCCGGATAACAATTCGCCGCACCTGCGAAAGGCGATCAACCATGCAGCGATTGATTCTGGCCCTTCTAGCGTTAGCCACTCTCTTCCTTGCCGCGCCGCCGCTTTCAATATCGCACGCTGACACGTTCCGCCCCGTAGTGCGGGGAAAACGAGGCGTCGTCGCTGGCGGACACCCACTGTCTGTGGAAGCAGGATTGAGGATTCTTCAGAAAGGGGGAAACGCTGTAGATGCCGGCGTTGCGACGATACTGGCGGCCTCCGTCATAGAGTTTTCGCATTTCTCATTCGGCGGCGAGGTGCCGATACTCATCAAGTTGAAGGGCAAAGACGTTGCGGTGATCGAAGGCCTTGGTCCAGCACCACTGAAAGCTACCCGCGAGTTCTTCTTAAATCGCTCTAAAACTGACGGCATTGCCACTATGGCCGGGGCGAAAGCCGGCGTGATTCCCTCCACGGGGCCACTCGCCGCTACTGTACCGGCAGTCCTCGAGGCATGTGTGCTGGCCCTCGATGCGTTTGGCATGAAGTCACTCGCTGAAGTGATGCAGCCCGCTATCGAACTAGCCGATGGTTTTCCCATTGATGAACTTCGCGTGCAATACATCCAGACGCGCTCTTCAGTCTTTTCGCAGTGGCCTGATGCTAAACGTATATTTTTGCCGAATGGCGACGTGCCGCAAGTTGGCGATCTCTTTATCCAGCCGGAGCTCGCGCACACATTGCGAGGAATCGTGGATGCGGAAAGGCGAGCGGCTAAGCGAGGAAGGCATGCCGCTCTTATAGCTGCACGCGACCATTTCTATAAAGGAGCGGTCGGTCAAAACATCGGCCGGTACATGGAGCAGAACGGTGGATTACTCACGGCCGCTGATTTGGCTCGCTTTCACGGCAAAGTGGGTATACCGGTCAAAGCCGATTATCACGGTTACGAGGTCTTTAAGGCCGGCTTTTGGACCCAGGGGCCGGCGCTCGTAGAGACATTAAACCTGCTGGAAGGATATGACTTGAAAAAGCTCGGTCACAACTCAGTTGATTACATCCACACGCTTACTGAATCGCTGAAACTGGCCTTGGCTGATCGGGATCGCTATTACGGGGACCCCGACTTTGTAAAGATCCCTTCAACGGAGCTGCTGTCAAAAGACTATGCCGCACTCCGTAGACCTCTGATCGAAATGGAACATGCCTCGCTGAATCAACAACCAGGCGATCCGCTGAACATGAGGCCGGTGCTTGCCAGTGCCACCAAACAAGTGGGTCAGTTCTCAGCGGTCACGGATATCTTACGGGCCAATGACACCACTTGCGTGAATGTGATCGACAAGGACGGTAACCTCTTCAGCGCCACACCTAGCGGTGCCTGGTTACCCGCAGTAGTAGCTGGCAACACGGGAGTTTTGATGGGCCAACGCTTGCAGTCGGCTCTAACTGACGCCGACAGCCCAAATGTCGTGGCCCCTGGCAAGCGTCCGCGTATCACATTGACGCCTACGATCGTCTTAAAGAATCGAGAACCGTTTATGGTCTTGAGCACCCCGGGCGGCGACAATCAGGATCAGGCGCTGTTACAGGTGTTCCTGAATATTATTGAGTTTGGCATGAACCCGCAGGAAGCCGTTGAAGCACCCCGGTTTGACACCCAACATTTTGTCAGCTCCTTTGATAATCATGAGTTTCTCCCTGGCTCCCTCAATCTCGAATCGCGGATTCCGGAGAACACCATTGCCGTGCTGAAAGCTCGTGGCCACAAGGTGAAACTCCAATCCGCATGGGGCACTCTGTCTGCGCCCACTGTAATCGTTTACAACCCGCGAACCCGTGTGTCCGCAGCAGGAGCGGATCCGCGTCGCGGAAGGTATGCGGTTGCCTGGTGAAGCAACTGGAGCTCCGACAAACCACCTTTTGGCAATGGGCTTTGCTTTGTGGATGAGAAAACACTATTCACCGGTCAATGAAAACGTGCACTGAAAGATAAGCATTGTTTTTTAAACGAAAAGGGACCCGCTGACAAAATGAAGTGGTCTACTGACAGAAGCGTCTTCGGTGGCCTCGCCCTTGCCCTGGCGCTTCTTCTTATCAACAGCTTCGTGTCCTATCAAGCCAGCAAGCAAGGAAGCAGTGTGAATGTAATGCTGATCATTCCTAATGTGCTCGCTTGCGCCGTTTTGGTAATTATGATCAGAGATATGGTCCTGCGCAGGCGTTCGGAGGAAGCACTCCGTCAGGAGCACGGATGGCTGGAGGTAACACTATTAAGCATCGGAGACGCAGTTATCACGACTGACAGGAATGGAGCTGTAACATTCTTGAATCCTGTTGCCGAAAGACTCACCGGGTGGAAGCTTGAAGAGGCGCGAGGTCAACCGCTCGAGCACGTGTTTCGTGTTGTTAACGAGATAAGCCGTAAGCCAGTCGACAATCCCGCCTTGCTGGCAATGAAAGAGGGGGTGGTTTTCGGACTCGCAAACCACAGCATCCTGATTGCCAGGGACGGGAAGGAAATACTGATCGATGATACTGGGGCACCCATTAAGGAACACAATGGAAGAGTGCTTGGCGGCGTTCTGATCTTTCGTGATATCACAGAGCGCCGCACCGCAGAACGGGAAAGTGCATTGCTCTCCAGGATAGTAGAGTCGTCTGATGATGCAATCATCAGTAAGAATCTCGATGGAATCATTAAATCATGGAACGCCTCTGCCGAACGCTTATTTGAGTATTCAGCGGCGGATGTGATTGGGCAACCAATTACTGTAATCATTCCGCCGGAGCGGATCCATGAGGAGGAGATGATCCTCGAGCGGCTGCGTCGGGGTGAGCGGGTCGAGCATTTTCAGACGGTGCGTGTCTCTCGGAGCGGCCGGCGGTTGGATACCTCGCTAACCGTTTCGCCGGTTCGCGACGGCAGCGGTGAGATAATAGGCGCTTCAAAGATTGTTCGAGACATTACTGCTCGCCAACGCGCGGAAGAAGCATTGCGCCAGCACCAGGAATGGTTGGCGGTAACACTCTCGAGCATTGGCGATGCCGTGATCGCGACGGACACCACAGGCGCCATCGTATTTGTCAATCACGTAGCTGAAGCACTTACCGGATGGGAGCAGGAAGAGGCCCAGGGAACTGCTCTCGAAAAAGTCTTTCGCATCGTAAGTGAGCAAACAAAACTCCCAGCTGCCAATCCGGCATTAAGAGCACTGGAAGAAGGAGTGATCTTTGGTCTGGCCAACCACACTCTATTGATTGCCAGAGACGGAAGAGAGATACCGATTGATGATAGCGCTGCACCCATAAGAGGTAGAGATGGTGAGTTACGAGGAGCTGTCCTGATTTTTCGGGATATCACGGAACGCCGCCGTTCAGAGAACGAAAGGATTCAGCTACTTAACAGCGAGCGAGCGGCGCGCGAGCGGGCCGAGGCTGCCAATCGAACCAAAGATGAGTTTGTCGCAATGATCTCCCATGAAATCCGCTCGCCTCTTAGCGCAATCGTTGGGTGGTGTCACATGCTCCGCCAGGGCAACCTCGAAAAGGCCGAAATTGACCGGGCCGTTGAGACAATTGAGCGCAATACGAAGACTCAGGTACAACTCGTCGAGGACTTGTTGGATATCTCGCGAGTGACGGCCGGTAAGCTAAACCTCAACGTGCGTGCGGTGGAACCTATAAAGTCGATTATGGCAGCCTTGGACTCCATCCGTCCGGCTGCCGAGGCCAAGTCCATCAAACTCGATGTTCAGATTGAACCTGCAGTGAGCCTGGTCACCGGTGACCCCGATCGCCTGCAACAGGTTTTCTTCAATCTCCTTTCAAATGCGGTGAAGTTTACTCCCACACATGGGCATATAAGCGTCGAAGCGCGGCGTCTCGACTCACAATTGAGCGTCATCGTAAGAGACTCCGGAATAGGCATTAACCCTGATTTTCTCCCTCATATCTTTGATCGCTTCACTCAGGCCGATACGACAAGCGCTCGGAAGCACGGAGGTTTGGGTTTAGGACTGGCAATCGTCCGCCACCTTGTGGAACTGCACGGTGGCCTGGTGCGGGCCGAAAGTGAAGGCGAAGGACGCGGAGCGACCTTCACAGTAAATCTTCCCGTAAGAGCGACTAAACCCGAAAGCGATGATGCTGGATACCCAAATCTGGCGGGCGCAGTCAAGGGTTTTGCAGATCTATCAATGCTGGAGGGTATAAAGGTATTGATCGTTGACGATGAACCGGTGACGCGCGACTTGCTCGCCGCAATCGTGGCCCAATATGGTGGAGAGGTAAGAGTTTGCGCTTCAGCAGCAGAAGGATTAGCAGCACTAGAGGAATGGGATCCGGCAGTGTTAGTTTCCGACGTTGGAATGCCGGAGGAAGACGGTTATGCTCTGATAAAGAAGGTGAGACAACTGGAGTCGGAGCAGCGAAACGTTCCTGCCGTGGCGCTCACTGCGTACGCACGAGCCGAAGATCGTATGCGTGCGCTGGCTTCTGGTTTTCAGATGCACCTGCCCAAGCCAGTAGAAGCCGATGAGCTGATAATGGTCATTGCAAGTCTTGCCTCACGTCGAGCATTCACTGCATAAAGACGTCGTCAAGTCTCCACAGACGTAACCATGTTTAAGGCTGCTCCGGCGCACGTGAAGCACGGACTGCCAAAGTTCAAGATACCGAGATTTACTCGAACTCTTAGCCACTGGCTGAATCTAACGGTTCAAACCGGGTTTCACTTGGAACGGATGGAGGAGCCGCAACCGAGCGATGAAACTGTCCGCGAGTGTCCCTACGTGCAAGATGCCCAGGTTGTGTCGTATTTTCTCCATATGCGTTTGAGAAAACCGAATACAGGTCTTAGGGAATGAGCCGTAAACCGACATACCAGGCAGCACAGACCGTAGCAGCGGCTGTTGAAGCTCATTTCAGAGGCCATCTGGCCGATGCCCGATTGCGCGGCGAACTCGAGTTGGCCCCTGAACCCAATGCTGGAGCGATTGAGGCTATTATCGATGCCACATTCTGGGCAAGCCTTCGACCCGAGGAAGGCCGCTTTCCACGGATTTCGTTGGCGCTCCTGCCACCTGACCAGGCAGGCCAGCCCTTAATCTTTGAGCAACGGCTTCCGCTTACTCCCAGCATTCTCACAAAACTTGCGCCTTCAGTTGAACGGCCGGGAATTCATCTCGGGGTGTGGGGCGACGATGATGAGCTCCACATATGGGGCACGACGCGCGTCATTCCCAGTTTCTGTTTTGTTCTGGAAGACATAGAGCCGGGCTTGCTGGTAGTTAAGCATCGGCGCGCTGATCGCTTCGGCAAATATGCAAATGTCGCGGTGCTGAAAGGCGGACATGTCAAGCTGGTGGATGAACGTGGCACCAGTCTTCCGGATTGTCCGGCCCTTCTCAAGGCGCTTCTGGCCTTCACTGCCTCTGACTCGCGCGCCGATTCGGTAAACGTGCTTGTGCAACTAGCTGCTTCGATGCGTTCTCACGGACACGGCGGCACGCTGTTGGTGGTTCCTGTGGCGGCCCAGAATTGGCGTCAGTCAATTGTGCAACCGGTGATCTATTCGATTGCGCCTCCCTTCTCGGCCCTTGCAGATCTTGTCCGCCTTGATTTGGCTGAGAGAAAAGAGAACCTATGGGAAGGGGCGGTTCGGAGCGCAGTAGATCACGTCGCGGGTTTGACGGCAGTGGACGGAGCAACCATCATCAGCGAGGACTATGAGGTGCTCGCGTTTGGGGCAAAGATAGCACGCCCGCCCGGTAGTGCTCCGGTTGAGAAAATGGTTGTGACGGAGCCCATTCTGGGCGACGAACCGCGGGTGGTCCATCCCGTGCAACACGGTGGCACACGACACTTGTCCGCGGCGCAGTTTGTCCATGATCAGCGAGAGACAATAGCGCTGGTCGCCTCCCAAGATGGACGCTTTACCATCTTTGCATGGTCACCATGCGAAAAGATGGTCCACGCACATCGCGTCGACGCACTATTACTGTAACCTAACTTCAAAGATAAGGAGCTTCTGGATTATGCGCTGGAGGGGTCGTCGCCAAAGCGAAAACATCGAAGATCGTCGGGGAATATCAACTGGAGGAGTGGCTATCGGAGGGGGCATAGGCGGAGTCATAATTCTGATACTCGCTCATCTGCAATGACAAATGGATCCGTCCTCATATCATTTGACATTCGAAATGTTTTTAGTGTCCCAAAGGCGTTTGCCTGACAGATCGACAAGCCCTCACAGATCGTGATACAAACCGGGGCCGCTATGATCGAAACCGCCCCACAGCAACCCGCGCCGGAACTCTCAACTCGATCGATCGTGGTAGGCCTGATCGTCGCCGTTATAATTGGCAGCGCTTATCCCTACTGCGTGCTAAAACTCGGCTTCGGACCAAACCTTTCGGTGGTCTCGGCCTTTTTTGGATTTATCGCCCTGGTTCTGATTCTGCGTGCTGCGGGGACAAATGCGCGTGAAAACAACATTGTTCAGACGATGGGCACGAGTGCCGGACAGACGGCTTTCATGTGTGTGTTGCTGGCAGCTTTCGACCTCCTTAACCAGCAGGGCGTGCTGAGTCCACCTATACATCTGGGTACTTGGCAGATCTTTTTCTGGCTCTGCAGTGCCAGTCTGCTGGGCATCTTATTGGCGGTTCCGATGCGGCGCCACTATATAGACGAGGAAAATCTGACATATGCCGATGGTCTGGCCGCAGGAGAAACCATCAGAGTGCTGCATGAGGGAAGGGACAAAGGCACCTCTGCTGGACCCGTAAGGGCGCTGGGCTTAGGGAGTCTTGCCTCTGGGGCATTAATGATTGTCACCAGCTTCATAAAACTTATTCCCGATACCTGGTTCCTGCCTGGTATGCAACCGATGAATATTGGACTCAATTGGAGCTTGCTATCGTTCGGCTCCGGCCTATTAGTCGGATTCCGTATCTGTCTGGCAATGGCGATCGGCATGTTCATTAGCTGGTTCATACTGCCTTCATATCTCGTCGCGCAGGGAATGATTCCAGAGCAGACCTTTCCCATGACCCTGCGCTGGGTAATGTGGCCGGCGACGGGTTTGATGGTTGCGGGCGGGCTCACTTCGCTGGCGCTAAAGTCGAATCTGATAGTGAAGACCTTTCGTGGACTCAAGGGCAGCCAACTGGGCCAGAAGGATTTTCCAATGCAGTGGGTTGTTTTTGGTTCGATCGCCATGACCATAGTGGTCTGTCTGGTGCAATACTTCAGCATGGGCATCCCGGTATGGCTGTCACTCATTGCGGTCCTTCTTTCACTACCGCTGATGCTGGTTGGCCTGCGCGTACTAGGCGAGACGAACTGGGGACCCATCAGCGCAATGTCAAACATGATGCAGGCCATCTTTGCATTTATCTCGCCCGGCAATGTTCCAGTCAATATGTCTTCAAGTGGTTTGACTGGAACCATTGCCGTCACTTCCGAAGCACTGATGCAAGATTTCAAAGCGGGGCAATTGATCCGTTCCAACAGCCGCAACCTGACTATCGCTCAGCTGATCGCCGCGCCAGTTGGGTCAATAGCCACAGCAGTAGTCTACCCTGTGCTACGTAATGAGTTTGGTATCGGGCCGCAGGGCTTGTCCGCCCCCATTAGTGTCAAGTGGGCCGGTTTTGCTGAACTGCTGACAAAAGGATTGAACGCGTTGCCACCAGGCTGTTTGGTCGGACTAATTATTGGGGTTGCCGTGGGAATCGCCCTCACACTGCTGGCCGAAAGATGGGCCAACTTCGTTCCTTCGCCTTCCGCGATCGGAATCGGCATGCTTATCCCCGCCTCGGTCTTGATCACCTTCATACTAGGTGGTGTGGGGCAGCTTGTCTGGTCCAGAATGTCGCCACAATCTGAGAACGATTTCCGGATTCCGCTCGCTTCCGGGCTGATAGCGGGCGAGGCAATCCTCGCCGTAGTACTTGCGATCCTCGCGTCGACAGGCATTTTGTGAGCCCGATAAACTATCCGCAGATCACGCAGACATAATCACCATAATGAGGACCAATTAGCAGATGATCATGAAAGCTGTTCGCCTCTTGGCCAACTTAGCTCCGGCAATCGTGAGTGTAATGTTACTTATAGAACCGGCCGCGTCCCAAACACCCGTAAAGACTCTGCCGAGCGAGACTCCAGCTACGTTTCAGCCAACCAATGAGGGCTTTGAGTATGTTAAGCGCGACGTAATGATTCCCATGCGCGATGGGGTGAAACTACACACCGTAATCATCGTGCCCAAAGGCGCGAGGAGTGCACCCATCCTGCTGACACGCACACCGTATAACGCGACGGTACTCACAAGCCACGCTGCCAGCTCTCACCTTGGACCGATCCTCAGCGGCTACGATAATGCCACCGACGTGATTGTCCAAGGTGGCTACATTCGCGTTGTGCAGGACATTCGCGGTAAGTACGGCTCTGAAGGCGATTACGTCATGAATCGGCCGTTGCATGGTCCGCAGAATCCGACATCCGTCGATCATGCTACCGACACTTATGACACTATCGATTGGCTTGTAAAGAATATTCCCGAGAGCAACGGCAAAGTGGGAATTCTCGGCATCTCTTATGATGGATTTCTGCCCTTGATGGCGCTCGTCAATCCGCACCCGGCGCTTAAAGTGTCGGTGCCCATGAATCCCATGGTTGATGGCTGGATCGGTGACGACTGGTTTCACAACGGCGCCTTCCGCCAGCAGGGCATGAGTTACATCTACGATCAACAAGCGACACGAGCCAATGACATTAAATGGTGGACCAGCCATTTCGATGATTACGATATGTTTATGCAGGCCGGCTCGGCTGGCGAACTCGGCCGTCGTCGCGGACTCGAACAGGTGGGTTTCTGGCGCAAGATTCTGGAGCACCCAAGTTACGACGCTTACTGGCGCGATCAGGCAGTCGACAAGATCCTGGCCGCGGAGCCTTTAAAGGTACCAGTACTATTGGTCCATAGCCTCTGGGACCAGGAGGACATTTATGGCGACATCGCTGTTTACAAAGCAATCGAACCGAAAGACACCCAGAATGATCGGGTCTTCCTGGTGCTTGGGCCATGGCATCACGGGCAGATGATTGCCGATGGCAGCGCGCTGGGGGCTATCAAGTTTAACAGCGATACGGCTCTCGCTTTTCGCCAGGAGATCTTGCGTCCATTTCTCGATCAGTATCTTAAGGACAGCGCGCCAAAAGCCGGCACATCTCCCGTTACAGCCTTTGAAACCGGAACAAACAAGTGGTTGCGCCTGCAGTCCTGGCCCGCGGGCTGCACCAGTGGCTGTTTGCTGAAACCAACTCCACTCTATCTCAACGCCGGATTGAAACTGAGTTTCGACGCTCCAGAATCCGGCGGCTCAGCTTTTGAGGAGTATGTATCAGATCCTGCCAAGCCTGTTCCGTACCGTGCTCGTCCAATTGATGGGACCAGTTGGTCACGATGGCTGGTGGATGATCAAAGAGAGGCGTCTGGCCGTCCCGACGTCGTGGCATTCGTTTCAGACGTTCTCAGCGAACCGGTGAAGATCAGCGGGGAACCGATTGTAAATCTTATTGCTTCAACCAGCGGGACCGATTCCGACTGGGTAGTTAAGGTGATTGATCTATATCCCGATGAGGTCGCTGGTCAGCCGGGCATGGGCGGCTATCAGTTGATGATTTCCGCCGATGTGTTCCGTGGACGCTACCGAGAGAGCCTGGAACAGCCGAAGCCTATTGCCGCAAACGAACCGCTCCTTTATCGCTTCGCCTTGCCAACTGCAAATCACGTATTCCTGCCCGGGCATCGGATGATGGTGCAGATTCAGTCGAGCTGGTTCCCGCTTTACGATCGCAATCCGCAAACCTTTGTGCCGAGCATCTTCTGGGCCAAGCCTGCAGATTACAAGAAAGCCACGCAGCGTATATATCACGCTCCGGGGCAGGCAAGCTTTATCGAGTTACCGTTGGTGACGATGGGAAATGCAAGATAACGAATTAGAGCATTCTTGTGAATGATTTGTCTTTGTGATCTAATCCCTCTAGTACAGTCTATCCACAGGGAGGTTGATGATGTTCCGGTTTCTAGTAGTTCTCGGCGTTGTTGCCTTTGGGTTGCTGGCCTGCAAGCCTGCTGAGACAACGAAATCAAACACGCCTGACGAAACCGCGGTTGCCAAGCGGGCAATCATGACATTGAATAAGCAGTGGGAAACGCTCTTTAAGAATCGCGATCCGGCAGCACTAGCAAATCTCTTTACTGACGACTGCGTGAGAATGCCAGATGGTGGAGCTACGACTGTCGGCAGGCAAGCGCTTGAGGCAGCATACCGGCAGGAATTCGCAGATATCTGGAAGACCGAATTTAGCGCATCTATATTCACCGATCAGATTGAAGTTGCCGGCGAGTTTGCCTTTGCGCGAGGCACTGACACTCTCAGCCAGGTAGACAATGGAAAGCTCAAGCAACAGACAGGAAAGTGGATGGCCACTTATCGCAAGCAACCCGATGGCTCCTGGAAGTATTTCTGGAGCACTTACAACAGCAATCAATAAAACCTAATCATCGCCTCTGCGGTGGATCTGTCAGGAAAGACCACTCAACGCGGAGGCGCCGAGAACCCAGAGGACGCGCAGAGCGAAAAATTTATCGTCGTCAGCGCTGAAACCAATGAGGTCGTCTTCGAGGCCACGGCACGCAGGATCCCGGGACGTTGGGGAGATTTCCAGTATCATTCAGAACTCGACTTCTCACCGCTGAAAAAGGCAGGCGTCTATTTCCTGCGTTTTGGCAGTGATAGATCGTCGAACTTTGGCATCAGCTCGTCACCGTATGCAGAGTTGCCGAATCACCTGCTGGAATTCATGCGCCAGCAGTGCTGTGGCTACAATCCCTGGCTGGACGCTGTTTGTCATAACTTTGACGGCCGTACTGCCTATGGTCCGCTACACCCGCCGGCTCATACCTGAACGCCACCGGTGGCTGGCATGATGCCGGAGACCTGCTCAAGTATCTGCTGACCTCCAGCAATGCCACCGCTCAACTCCTGCTCGCCTACCAACTCCACGGTTCCACCACAGGGATAAGTCCTTTCCCGATCGGTTCAATGGTCTGGGTCAACCAGGTCCCAATGGCGTACCGGATATTCTGGATGAAGCAAGGTGGGGACTCGATTGGATGCTGAAACTGCACCCGGCACCCGACCGGCTTTATCATCAGGTAGCCGATGACCGCGACCACAAAGGATGGCGTTTGCCGCAAAATGAGACTGTTGACTACGGTTGGGGTCCCGGTAGCTATCGGGTGGTCTACTTCGCCGATCAGGGACTGCAACAGTATCAGAGTGCTTCAACCGGCTTGGCTAATCTGGCCGGCCGGTACGCGGTCGCAATGGCTCTGGGTTATCAGATCTGGAAAAATGATGTATCTCGGTCATTATCGTCTATACGATCTTGTAGGTCCGAGCAGTCGCCGCTTGCTGGCAAGCTACTATAGACAAGTATTGATTGGCTATTGGGACGAAATCCCTGGGGAGTCTCGATGTTTACGCTTATTCCGAGCGACGGCACCTACCCAAAAGATGTACACTTGATGACTTAATGCGATATTGCAACAGCAGGTGCGCGGCGGCCTGGTTGACGGGCCAGTCTACCGGCGTATTTTTCTATCGCTCCGGGGCGTGACGATTACAGAACCAGATCCGCTTGCAGAGTTTCAGGACGAGCGGGCTGTATATCATGACGATATCAAGGATTACGCCACCAATGAGCCGACCATGGATGGAACCGCATCGGCAATCTTGCTTTGGAGCCTGAAGAGCTGATTCGCCGACTCGTGTGTGAATGTTTATAACTCGAATAGGAAGGGAGGATAAATCAGTGAAACGCGGTTACTTAACTTTTCTTAGTTTGATAATTCTGACCTCAGGCGGTCTTAGCCCGATTTTCGGGCAGTCTAAACCAGCGCCCACAGGCTCCGCATTTCGCTCAGAACTAGTGCGTCAGTTAAAGGACGCAGAAAACAAGCTAGTTGCGTTAGCGGAAGCTATGCCTCAGGAAAAATACTCCTGGCGACCGGGGGAGGGCGTGCGTTCGGTCAGCGAAGTTTTCATGCATGTCGCCGCCGGAAACTTCTTGATCCCTGAATCAGCTGGTATCAAAGCGCCGGCTGGACTGGAAGCCAATCTGGACAAGATCAGCGAGAAAGCAAAGGTTGTGGATTTACTGAAGCGTTCTTTTCAACATGACCGGCAGGCGTTTGAAAGCACCACTGATGCCGACCTCGACAAGACCATCAAACTATTTGGCAGCGAAACGACAGTTCGGGATCTGTTTTTGAGGCTTGTAACCCATGCACATGAGCATCTGGGCCAATCGATTGCTTATGCCCGCATGAATAACATCACGCCACCGTGGACGGCAGCTCGCCAGCAGCAACAACGGTCAAATCCACGTTAACAGCATCCGATAACGCAAGCTGTCGGCTTGCGAGTTTTATGCCTCATCAGGATCTTGATGTACTAGTCATAGGGGCTGGCGCAGCGGGATTGGCCGCCGCTCGGGATCTGAGCGTCGCAGGTCTGAAAGTCGAGGTTCTTGAGGCTGCTGGGCGACTCGGCGGCAGAGTCTATACCCTTCACGAGGCTCTCTCCCCAGTTCCCATCGAGCTTGGCGCTGAGTTCATTCATGGCCGCCCACGGGAACTGTTTGAGATCCTCGAGGCATCCGGGCTGCTGTTCTGCGATTCTACGGATCGCCATTGGCACTTGCGCCGCGGCGAACTCATCAAATCTGGAGAGTTCTGGCAGAAGCTCGAGCAACTAATGGCCGATATGAAAAAGGTGGGTCCGGCGGATTGCTCGTTTCAGGACTACATCAATTCCCTGCCAGATGATAAAGAGTCGCGTGAAACCAAATCCATTGCTTGTTTGTTTGTCGAAGGTTTTCATGCCACCCGTGCAGACCGGATCAGCGTTCAGGCTCTTCTTAAACTAAACGCGGCCGCGGACACGATTGATGGTGACAAACAATTTCACATTTTGAGCGGTTACGACTCTGTTGTCGAATGGTTGTGGCAGCAAGCAAAACGTCACGGGACTCGACTTCAACTCAATACGATTGTGAAAGAAATCGGTTGGAAAACCAATCGAGTAGAAGCCATTTGCTTAACGAAAGACGGCGTGCAGCAAGCTGCGGCCACTCGAGCAGTAATTACCTTGCCACTTGGTGTATTGCAAACGCCTTGCGAGGAGGCAGGGGCAGTTCTCTTTGATCCTCTCTTGCCAAGCGATAAGAAGGAGGCGGTCAACAGCCTGGCAATGGGCCATGTTCTAAAAATCATTTTTCGCTTTCGCGAGCGTTTCTGGGAGAAGCTGACGCTCCCGCATGACGGCACGCGCAAACCGTTATGGGAACTCGGCTTCATTCATTCTGCGGACCACCAATTCCCGACCTGGTGGACCCGGCTTCCGGTGCGTGCCCCGATCATCGTCGGGTGGGTAGGCGGTCCCCAGGCAGAACGCGGGGACAATATGCTAGATTCCGCGACCGATTCACTGGCCAGCATCCTGTCGGTGACGAAGGCGACTGTTCTTCAAAATCTGGAGCAGAGCTACTTCCACGATTGGACTTCCGACGTTTTCACTCGCGGCGCCTATAGTTATGTTCCGGTCAACTGTGTGGAGGCACAAGCGAGCCTTTCGCGGCCACTTGCAAACACGCTATTCTTTGCCGGCGAAGCAACCAGTCAAGATCACATAGGTACGGTTCACGGAGCTTTGGCGAGCGGCCACCGTGCGGCCAATGAAATTCTAGAACTAATGAACTGAGGTCTTAAGGTATGCGAAAAATATCGTGGGTAACTGCCGGCGGCAGGTCGCTGTTCGCTTTACTCTTAGCCACTGCGGCTTGTAACGGTACCCGTGCTGCTGGCAACAAAGTCGCACAACAAACGCCCGTGCAATCCTCTAATCAGAGTGGCGAATTGCGATATAAAGCTCCGGAAGGCTGGGCTAACGAGAAGCCGACGTCATCGATGCGTGCGGCGCAATACAAACTACCCCGAGCAGCAGGCGATAGCGAAGACGCTTCCCTTGTGCTCTACTATTTTGGCCCCGGTCAGGGAGGTTCGGTGTCCGCCAATATTGATCGTTGGATTGGTCAAATGGCCCAGCCAGATGGAAGCTCTTCCGGGGACAAAGCGAAGACCGAATCGCTTGAGGTGAACGGTCTGCAAGTAAGCATGGTTGACGTGAGCGGAACCTATACGGCTGAAATGACTCCCGGTAGTGGCACGCGCGAGAATAGATCCGACTACCGTTTGCGGGCGGCAGTAATTGAGACGCCAAAGGGCGCTTACTTTGTAAAGTTGATTGGTCCGGCAAAGACTGTTAACTATTGGGACCAGGCCTTCCTGGATTATGTTAAATCGTTTGAGTTCAAGTGAAGGGTTACAACTATGGCCCAAATGAAGCCTATCATGGCTGATCAAGAGGCGGCGGCGGAATGGGAAGCTCGTGTCAATCTTGCTGCGACCTATCGCCTTGTTTCGCATTACGGCTGGGACGATCTGATTTTTACACACATCTCAGCACGAGTGCCGGGACCGGAACATCATTTCCTCATCAATCCGTACGGAATGTTATTCAACGAGATCACGGCTTCCAGCCTGGTGAAAGTAGATCTTGCTGGAAATAAAGTGACCGAGTCGCCTTACATAATCAATCCAGCCGGCTTCACTATTCACAGCGCCGTCCATGCTGCGCGTCAAGATGCCCATTGTGTTATTCATCTCCATACCGAATATGGCATCGCTGTCTCGGCGCAAAAGAATGGCTTACTTCCAATTTCACAACAGTCTCTCTTCGCGCTCTCCTCCCTTGCCTATCACGATTACGAGGGTTTGGCGCTAAATGAGGAAGAGAAACCGCGGCTCGTCCGAGATCTGGGAGACAAAGCCTACCTGATTCTCAGAAACCACGGCCTGCTTACAGTCGGCAGAACCACGGCTGAAGCCTTTCTTTCCATGTTCATTCTAGAGCGTGCTTGTAAGATACAGGTTCTGGCACAAGCCGGCGGGAACGAGCTCGTATCAATACCGGAGGCCATTCTGCGTCGCACGGCGGGACAACTCAACGCGGTAACCGCGAACCAGGGGGCTGACCTGGCCTGGCCGGGTCTGTTGCGCAAACTGGATCGAATGGATCCGTCTTATCGCGAATAGCAAGCCGAAGCAGTGGGTTCTTGCCTGCGGATACCTGCTCGTCACAGTTGTTGGCCGTTTCGTCACATTAGTCTTCCTTTAATGCTTCCCGTTTCATAAGAGAAGTAATGATCTTCCAGAGGCGTGGGCGCTCGCCGCTTTGCGTTAAATCGGCGCCTGGAGATTCTTTCAGCATATCCGCACATAACAACCGGAGGAGTAATTTGAGATGAAAACTGATCCTGTGTTCTCTTTCCCAATTAGACTTGCCTGTTTTCCGGGCTCACGATCACTCGTCAAGAAGGCCACCGCTTATCTGGGGCTGTGGGTGTTGGTCGCGCTTTGTACGGTGTCTGCGTTTGGTCAGACGCCGGGAGCGTATTCGATTAGTAAGTTCACAATTACATCGGCGGTGCTCGGGGAGGAACGAACGATTCTGGTTCGCACCCCGGCCGCCTATGAAGCAAACACGGTGAAGTATCCAGTGCTCTACATGACGGATGGAGATGCGCACATTGGTCATACCGCGGGTACGATAGAGTTCTTAGCTCGCAACGGCCGGATCTCCGAATTGATCGTGGTGGGTATCACCAATACTGATCGCACGCGTGACTTGTCGCCAACGAAACCAGCCGTAACTGGTGGTGAGGGCAATCAGCTGGCCACGGCGGGCGGTGCCGACAAGTTCTTGAAGTTCATTGAGACGGAACTGATCTCCGAAGTGGAGAAGCGCTACCGCACGCAGCCTTATCGAACTCTCGCAGGGCATTCCCTTGGCGGCTTGTTTGCGATTCACGCGATGATATCGCGCCCCGCATTGTTCAATTCTTACGTGGCTGTTAGCCCTTCTCTGCAATGGGACGACGAAGTTGTGGTAAAGCGCGCGGAAGAGTTCTTCAAGTCACACAAAGAATTTAATGCGACGCTCTACATGTCGCTTGGTAACGAGCCGGGAGCGATTGCTGTAGGTTTCAAGAGCTTCAGAGATCTTTTGACGAAGACCAATGCCAAAGGCTTTGAATGGGAAGCGCAGCAGATGGAAGATGAAGACCATGGTTCGGTGGTGTTGCGTAGCCACTATGCTGGTTTGCGGAAAACCTACAGTGGCTGGCAGGTGCCGCGTGACCCGCAGACAGGGATAGTCACGGGCGGGTTGGCTGGCGCCGAAGCACACTTCAAGAAACTTTCCGAAAGATTTGGTTATGCGATTCCGGTACCTGAGAACCTGATCAATCAGATTGGCTATCAATATCTCTTTGCTGGTAAGAGTGACGAGGCCATTGCAACATTCAAGACGAACGTCGAGCGGTATCCGATGTCAGCCAATGTCTATGACAGTCTGGCGGAGGCCTATGAGAAAGGTGGGCGCATTGACCTGGCGGCGCCGCTTTATGAGAAGGCATCCACTCTTGGCGAACAGAACAAGGACCCAAACCTGGCTATCTACAAGACAAATTACGCGCGCGTCAGCGAAAAGGTGAAGGTAGCGGAAGCTGCTAAGAAGAACGAGAAGAGGTGAAGAACGGACGTGCGCGTGAAATAGACCGGCAGGTTCTGAATTGTAGGGGCAGCACTCCGTGGCTGCCCTTCTTCTTGTCACGCGCCTCCCGGCTTTTGACACGCCCTCGTAACATCGAGCGGTCACCGAGTGCATCTTAACGAGGCGTCGCGCAACAACCGCTATGGAGAAAACATTTCAGCAAGAACAGATAAAACATCCATTTGGACGCGCCTTTCAATCTTACCAAGCCTCTTTAGCAAGCGAGTCCTATCCAGGGTCCGTATCTGATCGAGCACAATCAGACCCTGCTTGCCTTGAAATCTGCATGCGACTCTTGTCGGATAAGCTCGACCCTTCGTAGTCATCGGTGCGACAATCACAGTCTTTATAAACCGATTCATCTCGTCGGGTGAAATTACAAGGCAGGGGCGGGTCTTTTGAATTTCGCTGCCGATTGTGGGATCAAGATTCACTAGGTAAACATCAAAGCGTTTAACTACCACTGCCACTCATCCTTGTCCCATTGAGTTTGAATTATCGAATTATTATCAAGCAATAGATCGTCGCCGAGTTCCGCCATGGCACGAAATGCACTCTCCCAATCCTGTCTCGGCTGCGTCGTCGAGCGGATAATGATTCGGTTGTCCTCCGCTTCAAGCTCAACTTCCCCGGCAAGATTGCTTCGTTCCAGAAGCAATTTGGGGATACGAATCCCTTGCGAATTGCCTATTTTGACGATTCGTGCTCTCATAATTACATTGTAATTACATGATTGGTCGAAGGTCAAGGACGGGCCCAGGCCGCAAGCCAATAAGTAGTTACCGATAAAGTTTCCATAGACGAACAAGCTCATGTGAAACGCCCTAACCCTCACGGACGCGAACAGCACACCCATATAAAAACGTGCCTTCAGGGGTCCGTCGATCGCCTTCCATTACTTTGCCTTCAACAGGGCTCAAACCCAATCCGACTCGGTATATGCGAACCAATTTGCCCTCCGAATACAACATCAATCGTCTCTTGGTCTTTACCACCACGATCCTGGGCTGGACCAAAGGGAGGGGCAAAAGGTTTTCATTGGAAGCAAATTCCTCACCGTGCATGCGATTGTTATCGGAATGAGAAGAATCAGACGACCGGGAGATGCTTGAGTGTGCGCACGACGCACTGAGAACACCGGCGCAAATGAAAATTGCAGCTAGATCTCGCATAGGACTTGAACAAGCGAGCCCTATTACAGAACACCCGTTGAATGGTGGTCAGGCGCGGCGGCTGAAGCTATATACTACTTACCCAAAGATCAACCAGATTATTCCCTGGACCAGCATTGCCCTGGCCGGCCCAAGCAAGACGAAAATCTGCGAATTCACAACGCCGACTACTATTCTAGATTTTCATAGCATGAATAATCAGCGTATTGCCGCCGAGCAATATCTCGTCTGATTGAAGTTCGGCTGTCCACCTTTCACGCCTTCTTTCTTCTGACTGAAAGCGATTCAGCATCCGGATTAAACTCACGATCGGCCGGTAAGCCCATGAATTTTTCTTCGGCTTGTCACGATACAGGCGCACAATTTCAAAACCACATTTCTCAAGAATGTATCTAACCTCAGGATAGGCAATAGGATTAATGTGCAAAGCAACCTCCTCAGCACCAATCCACTGATCACCGAGGCTTTCGAGATACCCACGCGAGAGCGGCTTAAAATGTGATGTATAACCATAAAGCAGCCATTTGAATCTTTCCTCTATGTTAAGTGCATTCGGAATGCTCAGAATGAGGTGTCCACTTGGACGTAGTATGCGGCTGAACTCGCGTAATGCCTGGTGCGGATTCTCTATATGCTCGAGCCCTTCTATGCAGGTGATGTAGTCAAAACTACTGTCGGCGTAAGGAAGTGCGTTTGATAAATCGCCCTGCTTGATCTCAACGCCAGGCAAACGGAATATCTCTGGATGAAGATCGCAACACTTCACATCCAAGCCGAGGCGCAACAGATGCGCTGCCAATGCCCCTTCCCCTGCCGGCACATCGAGTATCGTACCCGGTGGGAGGGCCTCGAGAATTCGGGCTACTGTGGCATATATCACCTCATGCGCCAACGGCCTTATCAATTCGTCTTTTACCATCACATTTAATAAGCCTGCTGGTCGACAAATTTCAGTTCCTTATAGAAGATAACGGCGTCATGCGGAGTTCCGTCCGGATCAAGTGCATACCCCGGGATCGTCCCTGCATGAGTCCATCCCATATGCCGATACAACTGCTCCGCCGCTTCTCCCCGCTTTGCGTCCAGCGTCAAAAGGGTAAAACCGGCGCGCCGCGCCACGTCCTGAATGGTTTGCATCAACTGAGTGCCCAGGCCGGTGCGGCGTCCCCGCCGGTGGACCAGCAACTTCGCAATCTCCGCGCGATGCGGCTGGTTCGGCGCCCAGGCCGGATGGAGCTGGACCGTACCAACGATTCCTTCAGCATCGCGAGCGACAAGGAAGATTGCGCGGGCCTTGGATGCAGAAATGGTCCTTCGCCACCAGTCTTCAGCGCGTTCGAGCGTGAGAGGCGCGAGAAAACTGACTGCAGCTCCCGACTCGACCGCGTCTGCCAGAAGCTCGGCTAAACCTCGAAGATCGGAGTCACTCACCGGCAAAATCAATTGCTCGATTGTGTGTGTTTGTCCGGTCATGACTGGCTAGACCGCACTTGCAGAACACAACGCCGATGCTGCGCAAAACGAATCCAAGATTCCACGGTGTTAGTGTTCTTCGATACCTTTGGGATAACGATCAGCCACAAGGTTGAGTCTGACGTTATGCTCGAGAAGCGCTTTGAGGCCGGCGAGCACCAACGAGAATCCTTGCGTCGAATCTGTTACCTGTTTCACCAGTGCATCCCCATCCCCAGTGAAGCCGGTCTCCGTGATACTAACGAACGTTGTGCCATCCTTTTGGGGCGCTAATATCCACTCCACGATTGTAGGACCACTGTATCCCGGCCATTCGATCACAATGCGCTTGTTCGCTACGATGGCTTTTGCCAGCACAGGAATCGAGATGTCGTACATTTCCCATTCCCATTGAACTTGCTTGCCGGCTTCGAGCCTTCCACTGCTCTTCGTGAACCAGAACTTCGTTGTGATCTCAGGGTTGATAAACGCTTCGAACACCTCGGCGACAGGCTTACGGATAAGCATTCCAGTCTTTGTAATTGGCACCTTTTTGAGTTGCAGATTGTCCATACTGGCTCCTTTTGAGGAGAAACTACGATCTCGAGAGTTGAGGCAATTCCCTCACCCGCAGGACACTCAGGGTGGAAATCTACTATCACATTCATATTCAACTTCTTCCTCATTCTCGACCTTTGCGTTTACAGGAACAAGACAATTGACGCCTCATTCCATTCTCTCTTAGCACTCAACCGGTTGGCCTAAAGTTGAAAATGACTGGGGCGTCGTGAACAGAGCAATGTTCTATCCGCCCATTGCGTAGGGCCGGGTCATGACTTCGAGCAGATGCCCATCCGGGTCCTCGAAATATACGCCTCGACCGCCATTGTGCTCATAGATCTCGCCCAGACGTCCCTTGGCCTTGCCGGGGTCGGCCCAATATGGCAGCCCACGATTACGGATACGGCCCAGGACTTCGTCGAATTCGTCTTCGCTGACGAGAAACGCGTAGTGCTGCGAGGATATGTCGTCGTCGCTCTCGTAGAAGTCGAGCGAAACACTGTTGTTGAACTTGACGACGAGCATTGGGCCAAACGGAATAGGAGCCGGTAGCCCCAAGAGTTCGATGAGGGACGCTGCC
>Ga0209751_10000384_pt1 | contig 47499 bp, 36 predicted proteins | sample RifCSP13_1_FD_184019 | JGI IMG/M metagenome (GOLD analysis project Ga0209751, IMG submission 184019) | Soil microbial communities from Rifle, Colorado - Rifle CSP2_sed 13_1 (SPAdes) (version 2) | ecosystem: Environmental > Terrestrial > Deep subsurface > Rock core/Sediment | place: Rifle...
CAGGGTCATTTCGTCGGCATCGGCCACGGTTCCCTCTCGGTAGCAATATCATTTGAGGGAACCGTACCCCTTCGGTAGCATTTTAGGTGAGGGAACGCGACGGCTTGACGGTGCAATCCCAGCCTGATAGGATGCTCCGCTTAGCCATCCCATGAGTGAAGCTCCTCCTCCCAACAAAGTCAGCGCGAAGGATCGCCGTCCTCGGGTGCGGGATGGGCGAGCCCTATGGCAGATGATTCAAGAACGGGGCTGGCGCGGCGCGGTCGTGCGCTACATAGGCTACCTGGCGGCCCTGGGCCTCGTTCTCCTCGGTATCGTTGCGGCGCGAGCCGGGTGGTTGGCGCGGACTCTCGAGGAATTGCAGCGTGCGCCGCTCTCGGCGTCGGCGGCGGGCTCGACTCCGGCGGCCCTTTCTGCTCTCGGTCTGGACCTCTTGCCTCCCTTCTCCGGCGGCGGTCTCGACGCCTCCGTGATCCAGCGCCGGACCGAGGGCCATACCGAAGTTCCCACACGGCCGCGGCTGGAGATCCTCACCTACGTTGTCCAACAGGGGGACTCCCTCTTTGGGATCGCTGAAAAGTTCGGCCTGAAGCCGGAGACCCTTTTGTGGGGAAACTTTGACGTCCTGCAGGATGATCCCCACAGCCTTCAGCCCGGACAGGAGCTGAGCGTGCTTCCGGTCGATGGGACGTCTCACGCCTGGATTGAAGGCGAGAGTCTCTCCAAGGTAGCCGAGTTCTTCGGCGCTACCGCCGAGGACGTCCTTGACTGGCCTGGGAACGGGCTCGATGCGGACATGGACATCTCGAACCCGTCGATCACCCCTGGGATGGTGCTGGTGATCCCCGGCGGGCACCGCGAGACGACGAACCTGTTCAAGCCGCGCATTACCCGCGCCAACCCTGGTGTGGCCCGAATCCTGGGGGCCGGGGCGTGTGGAGCGGTGTATGACGGCGCGGTCGGCACCGGTTCGTTCGCTTGGCCGACCGCGCTCCATTACTTGTCCGGCTACGACTACAACCCGGGCCTTGGGCATCCCGCTATCGACATCGCCGGGGACACCGGCCATAGCATCACAACCTCCGACTCTGGGGTTGTCGTCTACGCCGGATGGAATGATTACGGCTACGGCTTGACGATTGTGGTCGATCACGGAAACGATTGGCAGACACTCTACGCGCACCTGAGCCAGGTCAATGTCAGTTGCGGCCAGTCGGTGTACCAGGGGAATTTGATCGGCTTGATGGGCTGCACCGGCAACTGCTCCGGGTCGCACCTGCACTTCGAAGTCCGTTACGGGGATGGTTTTGTCAACCCCTGGGACGTTCTACCGTAAGCGCCAGAGTTCCCTCGAATGCCATGTTAGGCGTCCTGGCGAGAACCGTGATCCTTGAATCCCCATGATCGACCCGCGCGTGGTATCAATTCCCATCTAGCTGCCCATTTTTCACGTTCACACGACATGCAGAGACATGAGGAGGTAGACCAATGATAGGAATAGTGGTTATTACGGGCGTTGAGGTCGCATCGCTCGGCATCTGGCTCACCCTGGTGCGCGGTGGCCAACCTGTTGCGGGAATCGTTGTCCTCGCAGTCGGATTGGTCGTCGAGCATCTCCTGGCTTACAACGTCATCAACCGGCGCGCGCTTCTTCGGTTGACAGGCCTTCCCGTTCTGAAGAAGGCCTTAGTCAGCCTGATCGAGACCGGCATCTGGGCCCTCTGGTTGACGCTGGCCGGTTCGCAACTGGTGCCTCAAGCAAGCCTGACTGCCATCCTCGCGGCTGTTGTCTTGGCTATCTTGCTCATCGTCGAGCATACCCTGTCGGACAACGTCTTCAAAGACAGGGGCCTCTTCTCGAGGTTGGCCGACGGGCGGACGATTGGCTTCAGCATCATCGAGGCCGCAGGCGCGACGATCTGGCTAGCACTTGTTCAAAACAACCTGGCGGCTGTAGGCATTGCCGTTCTGGCTGTTGGCGCATTCATTGAGCACACGATGGCGGTTGCTCTCGGCCAACGGCGTACTCCCTAACGGGGCACGAATGATTCCGCTCCGTGCTTAGGTCGCCCTAGAAGGGAGGGGCACGTGCGCACTCCATTGGTGATCGCCCTCACAACCCTCATCGTCATCGAAGGCCTAGTTGGGACTCTTGGTGTACTCCCGGTTCTCAAGCACATGCTCGACCATCGCGCTTTGCCCACCATCTTCGCCGGCATCAGGGCCCTGAGCGGGCCTTTCGAGGCTCTCGGCAATGACGCCATGCTCGTAACTGGCCTCGTATTCGTCGTGGTCAGCGGCTTCAAGTTCCTTGCAGCGTACTGGATCTGGACCCTCAGAATGGATGGCGTCGTACTGGAGCTCATCCTACTCGGACTGAGCATTCCGTTCTGGTACGGTTTCGCCGTGCCATTTGGGCCAGTACTTGGCCTCCCCGTGTTTATCCTGCTGATTCTCGCGCGCGGCTCGTTCAGCTAGAGATTGCATGCCCCAGTCCCCGAGCGAAAGCGCTGGCGGCCCAACAACGCGCTGGAGCCCTCTCCGATTCGCTCCGGTCTCGACAGAGGGGATCTTCGACCGACCCGGCCAGCCGGGTGTCGATTTCCGCGCGAGACTAGCCTTGGCTGGCCGGGCGGCTCATCTCAAGACCGATGGGCTGACGTAACGAACCCCCGGAGGGGTTTTCCTCTTGCCGCGCTCGGGGGGTCCCACTTGCGCTCCCTGGCACCGCCCGCCCACGCCGCTTCGGGTGTCCTGGCGAGGACACCGCCTCGCCCTCTACGCCCCTTCGCCCTCTACGCCCCTTCGCCCTCTACAGGGCGCCACGCCCTTCGGCGCACCCGAAGGGGTGAGGGCGGGCGCCCCCAGGGGGCAGGGCGCCAAGGGCGGCGCACACCCATGGTGCACCCGAAGGGGTGCCCGAAGGGGAGAGGGCGGTGTCCTGGCGAGGAGGGCAGGTGGGCAGCGCAGCCGCCGGCGCGGGTTCAAAGGTCTCTTCGCTAGGAATGAAACAACGGCTCGAGGGATTGCCTGCCCACCTCGGAAAGACAAAAGGCGTGAGGCCGGCCGCAGCAGCCGGGCTCAGCGTTTCTCCCACAGGTACAGAGAACGCTCCGAGTCACCGATCGGCTCCCGACTGCGCATCTCGAAGTCGCGGTGGAAGGCACGCTCGAATCCCGGTTGATCATAGTCGGTGAAGATGTCTTCACGCGCGGCCAACATGCGCTGAACCTGGCTGTCGGACTTGGGGACGAATTCGATGATCAGCCAGCGGCCCACAGAGGCGAAAAAAGAGGCGAGCTGAGGTAGGGGGACATTGTTTCCAATGGCGAGATGGTGCACCAACGCCAGGGCCATGACGGCATCCGCCGGACCGCGCTCCAGCAACGCCTGCCTCTCCTCGTGCCGCCAACCCTGGGCCGGGCTGGGGTTGGTCAGGTCCATCAGGAGGGGGAGCAAGTTGGCTTCCCGGTCCCGACGAACCGTGCGGTAGTTCTCTTCCACGGCGCTCGGATCCAGATCGAACGCCAGCGTCGGGATGCCGCGGGCGGAGCCCAGGCGGCTGAACTCGCCGGTGTTGGCGCCCAGGTCCCATAACGACGTCGGCCGGGCGTGGTCGAGAAAATCGCCGACGATGCGGCGCTTGTCGGCCTGGGCCGCCGCCGAATAGTTGTGCATCCGGCCGTACTCCGCCCAGTCGGTGCGGCCTGGCTCCCAGTGCAGTCCGGCGATGGTGCGCCGAAGGTTGTCGATCAGGCCCAGAAAACCGGTGCGGCTTACCCGGCGGCGGGTGCCGGAGCGAACCTCGGCACCGGCGAAGCGTCGCTGGCTGGAGGCGTGCAGATGAAGGTGCACAAGCAGCCCTGGATTGAGTCGAGAGCGCCAGGGGAGCAAGCCGGCTGCCAGGTCGAGCGGGACGCCGTCGATGTGCAACCGCAACAGCTGGCCGAGTCGGACATCACGCAGGCTCATGAGGGCCAGGGGCGCGAGGAAGTGTTGGCAGAATTGTCGGTAGGCGACCCACGGCTCGCCTTCTCGGTACGGCTCAAACGATAAGGTGTCGATCAACAGCGGACGGCCGCGCTGAAACTGCATGTTGTACGCGCTGGCGTCCTTGAGGGACAGCCCGTACTTCAAAGCATGCTGCTCAATCTCGAGCGTCGTTATCGCTGCGTCCTGCAGTTGGCTGAAGCTCCACTCGTAGGGATACGACACGAATCCCACCGGCTCAGGCCGGATGACGAGGGAAGCTAGCGTAGGGTCTTCCGGAGGGACGGCGACGGGTTCGTGGGGGACCAACCGGCCTTGCGCGACGAGCTCGCCATACAGCCCGCTCTCGAGCAGGCGGTCGTACCAGGGGCGGTAGACCCGATTGACCTGGCGGTAGAGTGTGCCGTCGCGGACGAAGAGGAATCCGCTGGGGTCGCGGAACGAAGACCCGCTGCGGGAACTACTCGACATGCTCGTCGGGGTCGGGAGGCTTGTCCTCCTTGCGCCGGAACATGGTCTTGATCCGACCCCATTGCATGCGGATGACGAGCAGCGCTCCCAGGGCTCCGGCGATCACCAGCTGGATCAGATAGCTCCCCGATCCGGGGTCGAGGTAAGCGGGCGGGGCCATCTGCCTCAGGAGATCAGGAATCAAGCCCGACATGATCACCTCCAGGTGCCTGCCCGCCGCGTGCGCGATCTCGGACAGGAGAGAGCCGCCTCCGATCGGGAAGCGGCTCCAGCGCCCTCGGCGTGACTCGAACACGCGGCCCCTTGGTCCGCAACCAAGTGCTCTATCCGCTGAGCTACGAGGGCAATCGGGCCTCGGCGGCCGAGGCACTGGCGGGGAGGGAGGGATTCGAACCCTCGGTCGAGGATTTAAACCCCCGACAAGCGCTTAGCAGGCGCCCCCGATCGGCCAACTCCGGCACCTCCCCGGAAGGGAGCCAGGCGGAGGGAGAGGGATTCGAACCCCCGGTGGGTTGCCCCACAGCTGTTCTCAAGACAGCCGCCTTCGTCCGCTCGGCCATCCCTCCGGGTGCCAAGAACCCATCCCGGAAGCGTGATTTTACCACTGGGACAAAACAGAAACCGGGTTTCTGCAAGAAACCCGGTTTCTACGCGCGCCACACCTGATACAACCCCATCCGACCGCCCTCTCCGTCCGAATGGTATTCCGAGAGGACGGTGAAGCCGCTCCGTCGGGCGAGATCGGCGAGGCCGTTCGAGGTGAAGTGGTGGACATAGCGCAGGCCGTGACCTTCGTGACGCCACTCGAGTAGGGCGTCCCCCGGTTCGACGTCGCTTTCGATCAACCCGAGAGCATCCCAAGGTACGATGCGCCGAGACATGCGGGCGCTTTGCCGGAAGTCCCACACCGAGACCAATGCCCGACCTTCGCTGGACAACAGGGATCGGAGGTCGTCCACAACGCGCCGCCGCAGGTCGTCGCCGGGAAGATGGTGAAGGACAGCGAAGGCTAGAAGCCGGTCGAACGGCCGGTCGGTCCCGGCGGGGAATCTGATTCGCCAATCCGGCTCGGCCAGGTCCGCCACGTGGAACTGCACCCACGGATGGAGGACGCCCTTCCTGGCCATCTCGATGAGGCGCTCGCTGGAGTCGAGGCCGAGGTATTGGCCACGGTGTCCGCCCCGAGCCAGCTGCGTCGCGGCCAGCCCGTGACCGCAGCCGGCATCCAATACCGACTCCTCATGGGCTATAGAAGTCAAGGCACGCACCACGCCCGGCTGCGGCCGCGGTCGGGTGGCGGCGAAAGATAGGGCGAGGTTCTGATAGAATGCGCGATTGACTCGCAGAAGCTCATCCCGAACGGCTGGCCGCACGAGGGAATTCTACTCCGGTGACTCGACGCACGGACTGGCTCGCCGCACGACAGCACACCCCTGACGACATGCGGGCGGCCTATGCCGCACTGGAAGAGGTGCGCGCCGGCGCCGAGGTGATGCTGGCTGTCCGGCGCCATCCGCGGCCGCAAGGCGGCTACCTTGGGAAGCATCACCTGGTGTCCGCCTACCGTTCGTTGGTCGATGGAGGCGAATGGACCGCCGATCCGGCCCTATTGCGCCGTCTGCGCATGAAGCCGGTCCGCACGCTGTCGGGCGTAACGACCGTCACCGTCCTGACGAAGCCGTATCCGTGTCCGGGGAAGTGTGTCTTCTGCCCGACGGACGTGCGCATGCCGAAGTCGTACTTGCCGGATGAGCCGGGCGCCGCCCGCGCCCTGGAGCACGACTTCGATCCCTTCCGTCAGACGGCCTCGCGGCTAGAGGCACTCGAAGCCATCGGTCATCCGACCGACAAGATCGAGCTGCTTATCCTGGGCGGGACTTGGAGCGCCTACCCGAAGTCCTACCAGGCGTGGTTCGTCCAACGTTGCCTGGATGCCATGAATGGCTTTGAATCAGCGGACCTGAGGGTGGCCCAGGCCGCCAACGAAGGCGCGCCCCATCGCAACGTCGGTCTGGTCATCGAGACGCGGCCGGACCATGTGACTGTCAGCGAAGTTGTCCGTCTGCGGGCGCTCGGAGTCACCAAAGTGCAGCTCGGCGCCCAGAGCCTGGACGACGACATTCTTCTCCGGAACCGACGGGGTCATACGGTTGAGGACCTTCGCCGAGGCATGCGGAGGCTGCGGCGGGCAGGGTTCAAGCTTGTGCTGCATTGGATGCCGAATCTGCTCGGAGCGACCATCGCCAGTGACCGGGAGGATTTCGCCCGGTTGTGGAGTGATCCCTGCCTCCGCCCGGACGAGCTCAAGATCTACCCTTGCCAGCTCTTGGAGAACGCGGAGCTGTACCAGGTTTGGCGCGCAGGAGGCTATACGCCCTATACCACCGGAGAACTGATCGGCTTGCTGGCCGACGTGAAGCCGACGATTCCTGAATACTGCCGGGTCAATCGCGTGATTCGGGACATCCCCTCGACCCACGTGGTCGAGGGCAATCGGCGCACAAGCCTACGGCAGGACGCCCAGGCGGAGCTCCGCCGCCGCGGTACGATCTGCCATTGCATCCGCTGCCGAGAGGTGAGGCAACGCCAGATCGACCCCGGGCAACTCGAGCTCCAACAGTTGAGGTACTCCGCGGGCGACGGGCAGGAGGAATTTCTTTCGCTGGTGACCCCCGAGGACGGCCTTGCCGCCTATGCACGCCTCTCTTTGCCGTCTGATGCGGCCCCCCTGACGGAGTTGAAAGGTGCTGCGTTGCTGCGTGAGCTGCATGTGGTCGGCCCTTCGTTGGAGTTCGGCCGGGATTTGCCCGGCGCGGCTCAGCACGCCGGCCTGGGAGCACGGCTCCTGGCGGTGGCCGAAGCGCACGCGGAGGCGAGCGGCTTTGCGCGACTGGCCGTCATCAGCGCCCTCGGAACCCGGCATTACTACCGCCGACACGGATACTCCCTCGAAGGGACCTATATGGTCCGAGATCTGGCGGCCTGAGATCAGGAGGGAGCCGCTCAGCGCCCCTGCCCTGACCTGCACTACGGAGGGGAACATCCATTGCCCGGGGTGAGATTGCTCCCCCCGCACCGCACTACTGGCGGATTGGCCGCCGACCTTCCCCCCATCTCCCTGCCGAGCGCGATGTTCCCAAACGATCCTCGTAGAGTAGGGTAGCACGCGCCGACATGGCCCCGCCTCAAACCGAAGACATCGCCGCCCGGAAGGCAGTCGCCGGCTCGATGGACGCGCAGGCCTTCGCCGGCGTGGTGGAGACGTACCAGGTGGCCGTTTTCAATCTGTGCTACCGAATGCTGGGCGACCCCGACCAAGCCGAGGAAGCGGCACAGGAGACCTTCCTGCGCGCTTTTCGATCACTCACCCGGTACGACCCGAGCCGACCTTTGCGGACATGGATGCTGTCGATTGCCGCCCACTATTGCATCGATCTGGTCCGGCGCCGGTCTTTGATTGCGTTTCTTCCCTTCGGGCCACGCGAGATCGCTCATGCGGACCCTGGCCCGGAGGCGTCCCTGATTCGCAAAGAAGCGGTGGATGAGGTCGGACGGATGTTGCACGCGTTGAACCCGGGTGAGCGGGCGGCCGTCATCTTGACGTATTGGTATGACTTGTCGCAGGCGGAAATCGCAGAGACGACGGGGTCGACGGTGGACGCGGTTCGGACCCGGCTTCACCGCGCCCGGCGCTTGCCGAGCATTGCAGGAGGGGTTCGGGTTCAACGGACCGGGCATCGTTCTGCCTCCGCTCGTCACCGGGCTCGAGATCTCCCCGATGCGCTGGGGTATGGCCGGATTCAACCCGCTGCCCGGCATCGGCTGGTCGATCTTGCGCTCGCTGCTCATGGCCGGGCTGGCGGTCCTCATCGTCATGTTTTGGCCGGAGCGGACCGCCCGCGTGGCTCGAACGGTCACCTCCCAGCACGATCTGTCTGATTCCCTTCAGTGTGGTAGGCGCGCTGCTTCTGGGCGCGGGCTTCATCTTTGGCTGGGTGGCGATGGGACTCCAGGTCGGTTGGCGGATGGCCCAGGCTTTCAAGCGTGACTGGCACCCCGCCACGCAGGCCGGGCTTGGGACGCTCGTGCTGTCGCTCGTCGTCTACGCCGTCAACTTGATTCCCTGCGTAGGCTTCGTCTTCTGGGTCATGCTGGCGGTGCTCGGCCTGGGCGCGGTGACTCTCACGCGCTTCGGCGGCCAGGACTCCTTCGGCGCACCGCATCCGACGGGACTCGTCACAAGCTGACATCCCACCGGACTCTCCGGCGGCGGGGCGGCCCTGGGCGCGGGCGAAGGGGCCGCCCCTACTCGTTTCCTTCCGCTGGGTGACCCATGACCTATTGTCCACCAAGTGGCCCCGTGTGGTCAGGAATTTGGCGAATTGTTGACGGCCTAGTGGATCAGATGTAATCTGCATTTAGGCGCGAATCCTCTTGGTGATCGGCTGTCGCCACCGGATTGAGTCGGCTCGGCTTCCTTGATTTGCTCGAGGGGCTTGCACCGGCTCTTGTTGAAGGGGCGCGCTGGGTAAGGGCCATCCCCCGTGTGGCGAGTCAGGGAGGTTGCGCGGCCTCAAGGGCGACCGATCGAGCCTTCTGCCAAGTTCCCCCAGGAGGAGTGAAGATGGATACGAATCGACATAGCAAGGTCCTCTTAATCCAGGCGTTGACCGTCGGGATCATCCTGCTCGTCGCGTCGGTGCCCGCACCCGCCTCGAGCGCCCCCCTCGTGGGCCCCAACCAGCCGAACGACATCGGCGACTGCAAGCGCGGCGGATGGCAGGCCTACCCTCACGCTGGGTTCCGCAATCAAGGGGATTGCATCCGGTTTGTCATCACTGGCGTCTTTGAATGTCGTGACGCGTTGGGCTGCGTGCGCTATGAAGACGGCACTTCTTTGCGGATTGCCACGGCATTGTGGCTTGATGAGGGCGAGGTGCTCGGCCTCGATTCGCAGCGAGGAGCGCAGCTAGCGCTGAACGAGCAAAGCGATCTGTTCGGCCACGCGCTCGAGCTGGTGCCGCACAATGACGGATGCAGCGCGGAGGGCGGGGAGTCGGCGGCGAACGCTATCGCCGCCGATCCGACTGTTGCCGCGGTTGTCGGCACGTCGTGTTCCGCCGCCGCGCGGGTCGCCGCACCCATTCTTTCCGACTCCGGCCATAGCATGGTCTCGCCTTCGAACACAGGGCCGGACCTGACGGCGCCAGGTACCCACGAAGCCGGCTACCTCCGGGTGAGTTGGAACGATTACGACATGGCCTTGGCGATGGCCGAGTTCCTAGAAGGCCAGGGCGTCGCCACGTCGGTTGTGATTGTCGACGGAAGCACGTACTCCACCGGCGCGGCCGACGCCTTCATTGACACATTTGACGGCGATAACTTGACGTACTTGACTGCCAATCCGGACGGTAGCGACGCCGCCGTCGTCATCGACCAAGTCATAGCGCAGGCGCCGGACGTACTTTTCATGCCAGTGTTCGAACCACCTGGTTCGGCGCTCGTGAATGAGGCGCGGGCAGCCCCGGAGCTGGCCAGGACTGTGCTCGCGGGCACGGACAGTCTGGCCGATCAGACCTTTCTGACCGCCGCAGGCGTGAATGCCGAGGGGATGTTCCTTACCGGCCCGGACACGTCGTTCACGGAGACCTCGGAATACCAGGAGTTCGCGCAGAATTACTTCGATGAGTTCACGGAGGAGCCTCTGACATGGTTCGCTCCCTTCGGCTTCGACGCTGCCAACGTGATCTTGAACGCCATCGAGGCCGTGGGGACCGTCGACGGCGACAACACTCTCCATATAGGCCGCCAGGCCCTCCGGACGAGGCTGTTCGCGACGTCTGGCCTCGAAGGCCTGACCGGAACGATCACTTGCAGCGCCCTAGGGGAGTGCAACGCCTCAGGGCTCGCCATTCTCACCGTGGAGGGCGGACAACTCGTCCCTGTGCCTTAGGCCCAGTCTGTCCAGCGGGTCTGACGGGCCTGGTCTAGCGGAGGGATCTTCCGCAACCCCGCGATTGCCTCAAGCCCACGAGATCCCTCTGCGTAATGCCTGCGGCACAGCCTGCGCAGGCCTTCGGGAGCCGACCTGTTTCACAGGGTCGGCTTTTCTTACATCTATGGTCCTGGCAGGCGTCTTGGTGGCTGGTGCGCCAGGAGGGCGCGCAGCATCGCGTCGCGATGCAGCCTGGCGGCTGGCTCCTTGGATACTGGCGCGCCGGGCCCGCCGGGCTATAATCCATCTGTCCCTCCGATGTCGTTTGTCCACCTCCACGTCCATTCCGAGTATTCCATGCTGGACGGACTCAGTCACGTCCGCGATCTGGTGGCGCAAGCCAAGGCGCTCGGTATGCCGGGCCTGGCTCTGACCGACCACGGGGTCATGCACGGCGTGGTCGAGTTCTACCGCGAGGCGCAGGAGGCGGGCCTGCGTCCGATCATCGGCATGGAGGCCTATCTGTCGCCGCGGCGGATGCAGGATCGGGATCCGCAGCTCGACAACCGCGCGTTTCACTTGGTTCTGCTTGCGGAGAACGACGTCGGCTATCGCAACCTCATCCGGATCGCCAGCGCGGCGCAACTCGAAGGGTTCTACTATCGACCGCGTATCGACCGCGAGTTCCTGGCGGCACACAGCGAGGGCCTGATCAGCACCAGCGGCTGCCTGTCCGGTGAGATTCCGCGCGCCTTGCTTACGGGACGCCGGGAAGAGGCCCGGCGCCTGATCGATTGGTACCTGCAGGTGTTCGGCCGCGACCGCTTCTTCTTCGAGTTTCAGCAGCACGCCATCCCCGAACTGCCCGAAGTCAATCGGCAGTTGCTGGAGGAGGCCCGCCGCGTCGACGGGCGCCTCGTGGCGACCAACGATGTTCACTACGTGAAGCCCGAGGACTGGGAATTGCAGGACATCCTGCTCTGCATCCAGACCGGCTCGGTCCGCAGCGACCCGGCCCGGATGCGCATGACCGATCCCTCCTACTACCTTCGCTCCCCACAGGAGATGACGGAGCTCTTCTCTGAGATCCCCGAGGCCGTCGCCAATACCTTGGCGATCGCCGAGCGCTGCTCGGTCGATCTCACCTTCCAGGGCTACCGTCTTCCGCACTTTGAAGTGCCGGCCGGCGACACCCCGCGCGACTTCCTGGCTCGCCTGGCGGAGGAGGGATTGCGGCGACGATACGGCGGGCGCGCCGACGATCCGACGCTGCGCCAGCGATTGGCCTACGAGCTCGACGTGGTCCACCGGATGGGATTCGACACCTACTTCCTGATCGTCTGGGACCTGTGCCGCTTCGCCCGCGATCAGGGAATCTGGTACAACGCGCGCGGTTCCGCCGCTGGCTCGATCGCCGCCTTGTGTCTGGAAATCACGCTGGTCGATCCGCTGGAGCACGGTTTGATCTTCGAGCGCTTCCTCAACCCCGGCCGCGCGTCGATGCCGGACATCGACCTCGACTTTCAGGACGACCGGCGCCAGCAGATGTTGGACTACGCCGCCCAGAAGTACGGGCGCGACCGGGTGGCGCAGATCATCACCTTCGGCACGCTGGGCGCCCGCGCCGCGATCCGTGATGTCGGTCGGGTGATGGACGTCCCGCTGCCGGAGGTGGACCGGCTGGCGAAGCTGGTGCCGTACATGCCCGGGAAGCCGTCGACGTTGGTCGAAATGATCGACACCGTACCCATGCTGCGCCAGGCCTACGAGAGCGCCCCCTACCTGAAGGAGCTGGTCGATACGGCGGCGCGCCTGGAAGGGGTCGTGCGCAACGCCAGCACCCACGCCGCCGGCGTCATCATCAGCGACCGCCCGCTGCTTGACTACGTCCCGCTCCACCGGCCCACCAAAGGCAGCGAGGAAGAGACCCAGGTGGCGGTCACCCAGTTCGCCATGGACGTGATCGACTCCCTGGGCCTGCTCAAGGTCGACTTCCTCGGCCTGGCCACCCTGACCGTGATGGCGCGGGCCTGCACGCTGATCGACGCGCGCCACGCGGTGCGGCTCGACATCCACTCGATCCCGCTCGATGACCCGGAAACGTACGGCCTGCTCGGGCGCGGCGAGGTGTTGGGCGTCTTCCAGGTGGAAGGCAGCGGCATGCGCCGCTATCTGATGGAGATGAAACCCACCCGCCTGGCGAACATCACCGCCATGGTCGCCCTGTTCCGCCCTGGTCCCATGGAGTTCATCCCCGATTACATCCGGCGGATGCACGGGGAGGAACAGGTGCGCTACCGGCACGAGCGGCTGGCGCCGATTCTGGAGGAAACCTACGGGATCACGGTGTACCAAGAGCAGATCATGTACACCGCCATGCAGCTGGCCGGCTACACCGCCGCCGATGCCGACAACTTGCGCAAGGCGGTCGCCAAGAAAAAGGCCGACGCCCTGCACAAGGAACGCGACAAGTTCGTCGAGGGGGCCCGGGCCCAGGGCATCCCCGAGGCCGATGCCCACGCCATCTTCGACGATTGGGAAGCCTTCGCCCGCTACGGCTTCAACAAGGGCCACGCCGCCGACTACGCCGTGCTGTGTGTCGAAACGGCCTATCTGAAGACCCACTACCCACTGGAATACATGACCGCCCTGCTATCGGTGTTCAAGGGAGATACCGACCGGGTTGCCCTGTATGCCTCGGATTGCCGGCGGATGGGCCTGGCGGTGCTCGGACCGGACATCAACGCCAGCGGTGTCGACTTTGAAATCGATCCGGATGGAAGCCGCCCGGCCGTCCGCTACGGATTGTCGGCCATCAAGAACGTGGGCGAAGGCGCCATGCGCACCATGCTGCAGGCCCGCGACGAAGGCGGAGCCTTCCTCGACCTCGGGGACTTGGCGCGGCGGGTCGACTTGCGGGCGGTGGGCAAACGCGCCTTGGAGAGCCTGGTCCGAGTCGGCGCATTCGACCGATTCGGGGCGCGGCTGGCATTGCTCCAGGCGCTGGACCGGCTTATAGCGGCATCGAGTTCACACTTCCGCGCCGCCGAGATCGGACAGATGACCCTTTTTGCGGGCGGCACCGGGGCCAGTGACGACCTGAAGGTCCTCGGTGAGCCCGACGCTTCGTCGCGCCGCCAGCAACTGGAGTGGGAGAAGGAGCTGCTCGGCCTGTATGTCTCCGAGCACCCGCTCTCCCGACACTTGGATGATCTCCTTCAGATTGTGACTCACACCTCAGGCGATCTGGCCGAGGCCTCAAGCGGACAGGAAGTGGTGGTCGCCGGAGAGGTCACGGCGGTTCGACCCTACCAGACCCGATCCGGTAAACCGATGGGCTTCGTGACGCTGGAAGATCTTCAGGGCACGATCGAGTTGGTCGTGTTCACCCGCGTCTGGGGAGAGATCGCGGCCTGGATCCAACCGCGCGTGATCGTCGTTGCTAAAGGCAAGGTCGACGCCGAAAGAGGCGATCCGAAGATCCTGGCTGATTCGATCACCACCGAGTTCTCGATCGTCCGGCCTCTTTCAAGTGGAGCGGAACCAGGTGGCCCGTCCGAGGAACCGGACATGCCTCCGTCAGGGCTGCCACCGGCCGAGGAGCCGGCGGTGGACCCCGAGGTCCACGCCGTGCTGCCGGAGGCTGCCGTTTTGGCCGAGGCCGCGATCTCCGCCCAGCCGGCGGAGCGGAGGACGGCGGCCGTACCGGTTCCCGCCGTTTGGGCGGAAGCAGCTCTGGTCCTGACAGCGGACTCGCGCGAGCCGGGCGACAAGGATCCGCGCTTGCTCATCGTTCGCCTCACGTCCACCGGGGACTCGCAGCGCGATGCGCGTCGAATGCGTCGTGTCCACGGCCTGCTCGTTTCGTATCCGGGGCCCGATCGGTTCGTGTTCCATGTCTTCGAAGCCTCGCGACAATACCACCTCGAGTTCCCGAACTCCACTACGGGAGTGTGCAAGGATCTGTCCGCCCAGTTGACGGCCCTGCTCGGGGAAGGAATGTTCTCGGTTGAACGTCTCCGGCTGCAATAACCACCTTCTGGAATGGGTCTTCGCCCTCCCTCCGCTCCGCTGGCGCCGCACCCCGCCCGTGCCGGGCGGTTCATGGCAGCCTGCGGCCGAGAAGTTATAGAAGGTCTTGTGGGGGTGGGGTAGAGCCCCCAGCAAACTCAAGGAGTGTGCGATGAAGTTCGGAATTCTGACGGGGGGCGGCGACGTCCCCGGGCTGAATCCATGCATCCAAACCGTCGTGCACCGCGTGGTCGACGGCGGACATTCGATCGTCGGAATCCGGCGCGGCTGGGGAGGACTGCTCAACTTGAACCCGGACGATCCGGATTCGATCGAGCACAACCTGATGGTGCTCGATCGCCAGGTGGTGCGAGCGGTGGATCGATCCGGAGGCACGTTCCTGCACACCTCGCGCACCAATCCGGCGCGCGTGAAACCCAAAGACACTCCCCCCTTCCTGCGGCCGCAGCGTCGAGGTGAAGAGCCGGAGGATTTCACCGCGCACGTGTTGCACGTGATCGAGCGGATGGAGATCAACGTCCTGATCACGATCGGTGGCGACGACACGTTGTCGTACTCCCTGCGGCTTCACAAGGAAGGCGTCCCGGTGGTGGCCATCCCCAAGACCATGGACAACGACGTCTTTGGGACGGACTATTGCATCGGCTTCTCCACCGCCGTGACGCGCAGCGTCCAGGCGATCGACGATTTGCGCAGCACGGCCGGATCGCATGAGAGGATCGCCGTCGTGGAGCTGTTCGGCCGCTACAGTGGCGAGACGACCCTGATCACTGCCTACCTGGCGGCGGCCGACCGGGCGGTCATCCCCGAGGTGCCGTTCGACGATCAGCGGTTGGCGGCCCTGGCGAAGGAAGACAAACGCTCCAACCCCAGCGGCTATGCGATGATCGTCATCTCCGAGGGGGCCCAGCTTGCGGGGGGAGAGATGGTATTGCGAGGGGTGGCCGATGCCTTCGGTCACCGCAAGCTCGGCGGAATCGGCGAAGTCACCGCCGAGTTGATCAAGAAGCACACCGGCGAGGACGTTCTGAGTCAACCCCTGAGCTACCTGATGCGATCGGGTCCGCCCGACACACTCGACCGTATGGTGGCCCGCAACTATGGCGAACTCGCCGCTGAACTGGCGCTGGCCGGAGGTTCAGGTGAGATGGTCGCGCTGCAGAAGGGTGCCTACGTCCACGTCCCGATTTCCCAGACCGGCGAGGGGAAGAAGCAGGTGCAGGTCGAGAAGCTTTACGACGCCGAGGCCTACCGGCCGCGAGTTCGCGGCGTCGCCGGACTGCCGATGTTTCTGGATTGAGGCGGGGGCAGACGGTCGATCGTGTAAGGCCTGACCAGCTATCTCATATCGTAGGAGCACGGCACACCTGCCCTCCTCGCCAGGAAGCCGCCCTCACCCCTTCGGGCACCCCTTCGGGTGCGCCGCCCTTGGCGCCCTGCACCGCTTCGGTGCGCCGAAGGGCGTAGAGGGCGAAGGGCGTGGTGCCCTGCCACATGGGCGCGCCCTTCCTCACCCCTTCGGGCACCCTTCGGGTGCACCATGGGTGTGCGCCGCCCTTGGCGCCCTGCACCGCTTCGGTGCGCCGAAGGGCGTAGAGGGCGAAGGGCGTAGAGGGCGAAGGGGCGTAGAGGGCGGGGCGGATTGGCGAGCGAGCCAAGGGTGCCGTGCCCCTGGCTGTGTTTCGTTTCAGTTGGGAATGCGGGCTGGCCCACGCCCGTCGAGCCTAGTCAATCCAGCTTGCGTCGCCATCTTACGCGCGGCTCGATACTCTTCCCTCGACACCGGGCGGTTGAGAGGCGGATTCTGCCCGGCGCGGTAGGCAGGCCGGTACTGATCCATCAGGTTGAGATAGGTGTTGGGCGAGATTTCCTCGGCCAGAAAGCGGACGATCTGCGAAGTGCCCGCTAGGTCGCCGGGCAAGACGAGATGGCGCACAAGGAGCCCGCGGACGGCCAGGCCCCGCCGGTCGACGACCAGGTCTCCGACTTGTCGGTGCATCTCACGCACGGCCCGGCGATTAGCGTCGGGGTAGGCCAACACACGCGACAGGCGCCGGGCGATGCGGGAGTCGCCGTACTTCATGTCGGGCATATAGATGTCGACGACTCCATCGAGCAGAGCCAGCGCCTCGAGCGAGTCGAAGCCGCCCGTGTTATAGACGATCGGCACCCGCAAGCCGGCACGCGCCGCGAAGGTCAGCGCCTCCAGGATCGGTGCCACGACGTGGGATGGCGACACCAGGTTGATATTGTGGCATCCCCGATCCTGCAGCGCCAACATCATCCCGGCCAAGCCTTCGGCGGTGACATCGGCACCGGCATGGCCCTGGGAGATGTCGTGATTCTGGCAATATTGGCAGCGGAGATTGCAGCCGGAGAAGAAGATCGTGCCGGAGCCCGCCCAGCCGCGCAGCGGGTCCTCTTCCCCATGATGCGGGCCGTAGGAGGCCACCCTGGCCGACATCCCGATCCGACAGGCACCCAGACGCATCGACCGATCGATCCGGCAGGCGCGGGCGCACAAATCACAAGCCGCCGTTCGTCGGCGGGCGGCGAGGGCGCGCTGTTCCAGACCGCCACCTGGAAGCAGGGTGAGGTAAACGGGCTCGTTCGAACTCACGCTCGAAGAATAGCAGGCCTCGTTCTCGCGGCGCAACGTCAACCCTCCCCCCCGTGCGGTTTCAAGGAGCCCTGCGCTGACGGGCCACTCTTGCGGGCCAGTCTTCCAATCCAGGCCCGTGGCGCCGGTCGGCGAGACGCCAAAGAGCTTCGGCCGGGGGTAAACTTCATGAAGGCCACGGAGCCTCGCTTCGTTGGCGGCCTTCGGCGGACCGGAACCGACCTCCGGAGGCAGTACCCGGTCGCACTTCGGCCTTTGCGCCCTTCTGGGCACAAGCAGGGGTGTGCCGCCCTCACCCCTTCGGGCACCCCTTCGGGTGCACCCTGGGTGTGCGCCGCCCTTGGCGCCCTGCACCGCTTCGGTGCGCCGAAGGGCGTAGAGGGCGAAGGGCGTGGCGGGCTGTAGAGGCCGAAGGGCCGTAGAGGGTGAAGGGCGTGGCGGTCCACAGAGACCGAAGGGGACTCGGAAGGGCGCACCCCTGGAGCGGCGGGCGAACGGACTTGGCTTGCTCCTTGCATCTCATGGAAGACGACCGCACATGGACGTGGGCGGAGGCGATGATGCAGGCATGGGACTGGGAAGCTCGGATGCTGACCGACCGCGTTGCGGCGCTGAGCGAGCCCTATCATCAAAACGCGATCGTCTGGCTGGAGTCGTGCACGCAGAAGCCTCTGTTGGATCTGCAATCGGACTTGCGCTGGTTTCTGGTGGGGCTGCACCCGATCGTACGGGAGAGCTTCATCTTGCACACCCGCTGGATCTTGGACGAGGCTGTAGCCTACTTCGGGCACGCCATTCCTCAGACGTAGTTGGGCCAGACCACCCCGGCTTCGGAATTGTGCCCAGACCTCCCCTGTAAGGCATAAGCGCGAAAGGCCCCGTGCCAGGCATCTGGTTGCGGGCGGCCTTTCGACATCCACGCCTGAATGTCGGTGGACCGAGACGGGGTCTTCCGGATAGACTTCGCTTGTGAACGCCTTGCCACCGACCCAGGAAATGGAGCAAGCGTATTCCGAGCGGGACGCCTCGTACGACGGCCTTTTCTTCCTCGGGGTTCGGACGACCGGGGTTTTCTGCCGGCCGACGTGTCCGGCGCGGAAGCCGTTGGCCAAGAATGTGGATTACTTCCCGACCGCGCAGGCGGCATTGGTTGCGGGATACCGTCCGTGCAAACGGTGCCGGCCGTTGGAACTGGACGATCAGCCACCCTGGGCGGCCGATCTACCAGCCGAGGTGGAGCGCGACCCTTCGTCGCGCATCACGGATGGGGACCTGAGGGATAGGGGGATCGGCCCCGGCACGGTTCGGCGACACTTCCTCCGTCGGTATGGCATGACCTTCCAGGCTTTCACGAGGGCTCGTCGGCTGTCGAAGGCCTTGAACCAGATCCGAGAAAACGGATCGCTCGATGGAGCGGTGTTTGAAAGCGGGTACGAATCTCACAGCGGCTTCCGCACCGCGTTCGGGCGGATGTTCGGTGACACTCCGGGTAACCACCGGAGCCGTCAGGGGGTCTGCTTGTCGTGGTTCCGGAGCCCCCTTGGGCCCCTCGTTGCCGGCGCGACGTCCGAAGGTGTCTGCCTGCTCGAGTTCACAGACCGGCCGATGCTCGAGACAGAGTTGGCCACGGTACGGAGATTGTTCGGCGCGGCCGTCGTCCCCGGTTCCAACGAACACTTGGACAAACTGCGCGTCGAGCTCGCCGGTTACTTCTCCGGGTCCTTGCGGGCCTTCTCGGTACCGTTGGTGTACCCGGGCACGGTCTTCCAGCGGCGGGTGTGGGATCGACTGCTCGCCATCCCCTATGGGGAAACCCGCTCCTATGAGCAGTTGGCGGTTGCGCTCGGGGAGGCCAGAGCCGCGCGGGCGGTGGGGCGCGCCAACGGGATGAATCGGTTAGCCATCCTGATCCCGTGTCACCGCGTCGTCAACAAGAATGGGGAACTCGGCGGCTACGGCGGCGGTCTGCGGCGCAAGCAGTATCTGCTCGATCTTGAACGCTCCCGCATGACGGGGCCGGCTTCGTCCGGCTTGAGCCGCGCCCGTGGAGAGGGGCCGACGAACGGCGCCTAGACCACCGATGGCTCGACGTAGCTTCCGAAGACTCCCCGCATCACGTCGACGACCTCGCCCAGTGTGGCGTAAGCCCGGACGGCGTCCAGGATGAAGGGCATCGTATTCTCCGTGCCGTGGCAGGCCACCCTCAAGCGGTCCAGGGCCTGTCCGACGCGGCCGCTGTCGCGCTCGCGGCGCAGCGCCTCCAGGCGACTCACCTGGCGCTCGAGTCCGGCCGGGTCCATTTCCAGGATTGGGATTCGCAGAGGCTTGTCGTCGAGATAGGCGTTGACGCCGACGATGGACCGTCGCCCATCGTCAATCTCGCGCTGGTAGCGGTAAGCGGCGTCGGCGATTTCGCGCTGGAAGAATCCGCTGGCGATCGCCGGCAGCACGCCGCCGAGCTCCTCGACCCGGCGGAAGTAGGCCAGCGCCTCCTGTTCCATCCGGTCGGTCGTCGCCTCGACGAAGAAGGAGCCGCCGAGCGGGTCGACGGTATTGGCCACACCCGACTCCTCCGCCAGGATCTGCTGCGTCCGGAGGGCGATGGTGGCGGCCTCCTGGGACGGCAGCGCCATGGCTTCGTCCATGGAGTTCGTGTGCAAGGACTGCGTTCCCCCCAACACCGCCGCCAGCGCCTGTACCGTCACCCTGACGATGTTGTTCTCCGGCTGCTGGGCCGCCAGGCTGACGCCGGCCGTCTGGGAGTGGAAGCGCATCAGCCACGACCGCGGGTCGGAGGCGCCGAACGTCTCCCGCATTTGGCGGGCCCACAGACGGCGGGCGGCGCGGTACTTGCCGATCTCCTCGAAGAAATCGTTGTGGGCGTTGAAGAAGAAGGAGAGACGCGGCGCAAAGGCGTCGATCGCCAGCCCGCGTGCCAGCGCCCATCGCACGTACTCCGTCCCGTCCAGCAGGGTGAAGGCCAGCTCCTGGGCCGCCGTCGAGCCCGCCTCACGGATGTGGTAGCCGGAGATGGAAATCGTGTTCCACTGCGGCAGGTGGGAGGTGCCGAACTCGATCGTGTCGACGACCAGGCGCATCGAAGGTTCGGGCGGGAAGATGAACTCTTTTTGAGCGATGTACTCCTTGAGAATGTCGTTCTGGAGCGTCCCGCGCAGGCGATCGGGAGCCACGCCCTGCTTCTCTGCGGCGGCGATGTACATGGCCCAGATAACGGCCGCCGGGGAGTTGATCGTCATGCTGCTCGAGACCCGGTCGAGTGGAATCCCCTCGAGCAGGATCTCCATGTCGCGCAGAGAGGCGACCGCCACCCCGCACTTGCCGAACTCGCCTAGTGCTTGCGGGGCGTCGGTGTCGTAGCCCATCAGGGTGGGGAGGTCGAAGGCGATCGAGAGCCCAGTTTGGCCTCGGTCGAGGAGGTAGCGGAAGCGCTGATTGGTCTCCTCGGCTGTGCCGAAACCGGCGAACATGCGCATCGTCCAGACGCGGCTGCGGTAGAGCGTCGGATGGATGCCGCGGGTGTAAGGGTATTCACCGGGCAGGCCCAGGTCGCGCTCGTAGTCGATATCGGGAATGTCGAGCGGGGTGTACAGGGATTCGATCGGGCTGGAGGAGGTGGTGACGAAGGTCGGCCGACGCTCCGGGAGGCGGGCCGACGCCTGCTGCCGAGTCGTCTCCTCCCAGCGCTCGAGCGCCTGACGAAGCTGTTCGAGTCGCGCGCGGTCGAACATCGTTTCTCCTTCGGACTCAGTTGGAGTTGTCGGAGTCGGAGTGCGTAGAGGAGTTGCCGCCGAATCCCGGAGGTCGCAGCGACCGCAGGAACCCGAGGGCTCCGGCCATCATGACCTGGCCCTCCCCCAGAACTCGGTCCGCCAGGGTGCGGGCGCGAGCGAGGCGGATCCACGGTTCCTCCTGGGTCATTTCGTACAACTCGACCAAGACACCGTGCGTGCCCTCGGGATGGATGAAGGCGATCCGCTTCCCGCCGGTGCCGATCACCGGCTCGCGGTTGACCAAGCGAATCCCGCTGGCCTCGAGACGCTCGAGGCATGCCGCCAGGTCTTCGACTTCAAAGCAGATGTGGTGAATACCCGGCCCGCGCCGCTTGAGGAAGCGGGCCACGCCGCTGACGGACGTGCTCGGCTTGACGAGTTCCACCTCGGAGTCGCCGGTGGGCAGGAAGGCAACGACCGACTCCTGATCGGGGACGTCTTCGACATGGGTCAGTTCGAGGCCCAGCCCGTCGCGCCAGAATCCCAATGCCGCTTCGATATCGTCGACGACGATCGCCACGTGGTCAATCCGTCGGATTCGACTCATTCTGTCCTCAGGGTCCTACCATGGGCTGGGTGATCGGTATTCCCCCCAGACCTGGCGAAGGGCGCCGCAAATCTCGCCCAGGGTCACATCGGCTTCGACGCATTCGACGAGGACAGTGACCAGATTCGTCTCGTCGGCGGCCGCCTCCCGAAGGAGCGCCAGGAGGGAGGCGGCGCGCCCCACGTCGCGGCGGGCGCGCACGGCTGCCAGACGTTGGCGTTGCCCGGCTTCGATATTCGGATCGACTTGCTGAGCCTCCAGCCGGACCGGTTCCTCCACCTGGAAACTATTGACGCCGACGACCAGGGCCTCACCGCGCTCGATCGCCCGCTGCGTTTGATAGGCCGCCTCGTGAATCTCATGCTGCATGAAACCGCGTTCGATGGCCGCCAAGGCGCCGCCCATCGCCTCGATTCGATCGAGGTAGTCCCGGGCCTGGCGCTCGATTTCATCCGTCAGATGCTCGATCAGATAGCTGCCGGCCAAGGGGTCGATCGTGTCGGCCACGCCCGACTCATGCGCCAGCACCTGCTGCGTGCGCAGGGCCACCCGCACGGCCTGTTCCGTCGGCAGCCCCAAGGCTTCATCCATGCTGTTGGTGTGAAGCGACTGCGTCCCGCCCAACACGGCCGCCAGCGCCTGCAGCGTCACGCGCACGACGTTGTTTTCCGGCTGCTGCGCCGTCAGGGTCGAGCCGGCTGTCTGCGTGTGGAAACGCAGCTTCCAGGAGTCCGGATCACGGGCGCCGAAACGCTCCCGCATCAGGCGTGCCCACAACCGGCGCGCCGATCGAAACTTGGCCACTTCCTCCAGGAAGTTGTTGTGGGCGTTGAAGAAGAACGCCAGCTGCGGCGCGAAATCATCGACGGCCATACCGGCGCGCTTCGCCGCCTCGACATAGGCAATGGCGTTCGCCAGGGTGAAGGCGACTTCCTGGGCGGCGGTGGAGCCGGCCTCGCGCATGTGATAGCCGGAGATGGAGATCGTGTTCCAGTGCGGCACATGCTGGCGGCAATAGGCGAAGCTATCCGTCACCAGGCGCATCGCCGGCCCGGGTGGGAAGATGTACGTGCCGCGGGCGACATATTCCTTGAGGATGTCGTTCTGGATCGTCCCACGCAAACGATCCAGCGCAACTCCCTGGCGCCGTGCCACGGCCAGGTACATGGCCAACAGAACCGCCGCCGGAGCGTTGATCGTCATGCTGGTCGAAACCTGGTCGAGCGGAATCCCGTGGAACAGCTGCAGCATATCCTCCAGGCAGGAGATCGACACGCCGACGCGGCCGACCTCGCCGGCGGCCCAAGGGTCGTCGGCGTCGAACCCGATTTGGGTCGGCAGATCGAAGGCCACCGAGAGTCCGGTCTGTCCCTCAGCCAGGAGATAACGGAAGCGGCGGTTGGTCTCCTCGGCCGAGGCGTACCCGGCATACTGACGCATCGTCCAGAGACGGCCGCGGTACATGGTCGGTTGGACTCCCCGAGTGAACGGGGCCTGGCCGGGGAAGCCAAGGTCTTCCAGATAGTGCGCGTCGAGTTCGGCCGGCAGGTAGAACCGTTCGAGGGGAAGGCCGGACGAAGTGTGGAACTCAGGCCGTCGTTCCGGCTGGCGTTCGAGGGCCGGCCGGAGCACGGAGTTCTCCCAGGCGTCGTAAGAGGATTTCGAATCGCCGCTCATCGGCGTCCGGCGACCTCGATCACGTCCTCGAACCCGGGCGTCGGACGTCCGGCGAAATTGGCGAAGGTCGCGTCGCGGAACGACCACCCATGCCGTTGGCGCAGGCTTTCGAACAACCTGAGATAACCCAGCGCCAGTCTCTCGGACCAGTCCAGACCGAGCGCCTCGGCGGTGGTCCGTACGGAGACCAAGTCCTCGGCCTCCACCTCGACAAACAAGCCGAAGGGCAACTCGTCGAGCATGACACGGGCGCCTGCCAAGGCGTAGGTCTCACGGTATTTCTCATAGACCAACACGACTTGGAAGCCGAGCCTCTCGAGCAATTGCCGCGCGGCGGCGGCATCGTCGACCTCCACTTCGACCTCGACCCGGTGTTCCGGATCGGGCCCGGGCGCCTTGTACGTCAGCCGGGTATCGTGGTTCGTGCGCAGGCGGAGCACCTTCCCGTCGCGCCCCAGCCGCCCGTCGGCATCGTCGAAGCGCAGGTTGGTCTCCTGCAATCGAGGCAGCACCAGGCGAGCCGAGCGGTCGAGCAATTGGCTGCGAATCGGATCGAGCCGGGGGACGGCGAACTTGGCCTCGATTTCGATCGGCGGCGTCTCCATCTCAGCCGAGGGTGACGAGCACCTGATTCTGCTCGACCCGCTCCCCCGCCTGGACGCGCACCCGTTGAACGACGCCCTCCCGGGGAGCGCGCAGTTCGTTCTGCATCTTCATCGACTCGAGGATGACCAGGTTCTGGCCGCGCGACACCGCTTCACCCTCGCTCACCGGTACGGCGACGACCAGCCCGGGCATCGGGGCCTTGAGCGCAAACTCTCCGCTGGGGGCGCCGTGGACATCGGACGCCTGGCGCAGCCGGCGCTGCCGCTCATCCTCGACATCCACTTCGTAGAGCTGGCCGCGCAGCAGCACCTGCAGCCCGATCTCACCTTCACTGACGTAGGCCTCGTACGATACGTGGCCGAGGATCAAGGAGTAGACCGGCTGGTCGGCCAGCGACTGGAAATCGATCTCGAGCACTTTGCCGTCGACGACGATCTCCGAATCGGAACGGACCTCGATCTCGAACGTCTGGTCGCCAAGAGTGACATGGTATTTCATGAGTAGCTGTCAGCTTTCAGCCATCAGCCATCAGCGATCGCGGCGCCTCTAGGTTGGCTGACCGCTGACGGCTGAAAGCTGATGGCTTTCTACCGGTGCATCCTTTCCCACCGCCCGACCCATTTCCAGTTGCTGGTGTCGCGCTCGCCTCGGCGCACGATCTGCGACGCCAACTGGCGCTGGCGGTGGGCGACCAGGGTGCCCAGGATGGCGGCGATCTCCGGCTGCCGAGGCCGGCCTTCTTCGGCGCCTTCCATCGAGAAACGCTCCTCCACGAAACGGGTGTCGAATTGACCGGCCATGAACCGGGTCGAGTCCATCAGGGTTTGATGGAACGGGATGTTGGTCTTCACGCCCAGGATCTTGTACTCCTCGAGGGCGCGGCGCATACGCAAAACCGCTTCGCCGCGCGTTTCGCCCCACACCAGGAGCTTGGAGATCATCGAATCGTAGTAGGGGGAGATCTCGAAGCCCGGGTAAACACCGGTGTCGACGCGCACACCGGGACCGGTGGGGGGGATAATCAGCTCGAGGCGCCCGGTCGACGGAAGGAAGTTGTTATACGGGTCCTCGGCGTTGATGCGGCACTCGATCGCCCAACCGTTGAAGCGGATGTCGTCCTGGGTGTAGCGCAGCTTGCGGCCGCGGGCGATGCGCAGCTGTTCTTTGACAATGTCGACTCCGGTGATGAGCTCGGTGACCGGATGCTCGACCTGCAGCCGGGTGTTCATCTCGAGGAAGTAGAAGGCGCCGTCGGAATCCACCAGGAATTCGATCGTGCCGGCATTGAGGTAGTCGACGGCGCGGGCGGCGGCGCAGGCCAAGTTGCCCATCTTCTGGCGTAAGTCGTCGTCGAGCGCGGGCGATGGCGCTTCTTCCAGGAGCTTCTGGTGCCGCCGCTGCAAGGAGCATTCGCGCTCGCCCAGGTGAATGACGTTGCCGTGCGAATCGGCCATGATTTGGAATTCGATGTGGCGGGCGGACGGGACGAGTTTCTCGAGGTAGACATTGCCGTCGCCGAAGGCGGCTTCGGCCTCGCGCCGGGCTGCGTGCAGCAGACCCGGAAGGTCCTCCGCCGCCCGCACCTCCCGCATGCCCTTGCCCCCGCCGCCGGCCGTAGCTTTGACGAGCAGCGGGAAGCCGATGCTCGGCGCCACGTTCACGATTTCCTCGTCGGAAAGATCTCCTTCCCCCTCGGTCCCCGGTACGACCGGCACTCCCGCCGAAGCGACGGTCGCACGCGCCACCGCTTTGTCTCCCATTGCGGCAATGGCCGACGGTCGTGGCCCGATGAAGACCAAACCCGCCTGTTCGACGGCCCGGGCGAAGTCTTCCCGCTCAGCCAAGAAACCGTAGCCGGGGTGGATGGCGCCCGCGCCGCATTGCCGGGCGACGTCGAGGATGCGGTCTCCGCGCAGGTAGGACTCCCGGGCCGGGGCCGGGCCGATCGGGTAGGCCTCGTCCGCCAACCGGACGTGCAACGCCGAGCGATCGGCGTCGGAGTACACCGCCACCGCCTGCACACCGAGCTCGCGGCAGGCGCGGATGATGCGGACGGCGATCTCCCCTCGGTTGGCGATCAGGACTTTGCTGAACATCGGTTTCGCCTTTACTCGTGCATGATTCTACATGAGACGCGCGACCCCCACCCGGACCTTTAGCTGAGGACCCGGAGCGAGGCGGAAGGCCTCCCTGGCGGGTGATGGACGAGTGTCAAGTCGGTGAAGTGCGACCCCCACCCCCAACCCTCCCCCCTTTAGGGGGAGGGGAGGGTGGGGGTGATTCCGCTCTGTCGAGGTGTAATCGCCTGGTGGCTAGCTGCTGACCACTGACCACCAACCACCGACCACTGATTTACAGTGGAATGTTCCCGTGTTTCTTGGCCGGGTTGGCGTCGCGCTTGTTGCTCAGCATCTCCAAGGCGTTGATCAACCTCGGCCGGGTCAGGCGCGGCTCGATCACATCATCGAGATAGCCTCGCTCCGCCGCCACGTAGGGATTGGCGAACTTCTGGCGGTAGTCGGCGACGAGCTCAGCTTTTCGCTGCTCGGGGTCCTTGGCCTCCGCTAGCTCACGTCGGAAGATGATGCTAACCGCGCCCTCCGGTCCCATCACGGCGAGCTCGGCCGACGGCCAGGCGAAGTTCAGGTCGCCTCGGATGTGTTTGGACGACATGACGTCGTACGCCCCGCCATAGGCCTTGCGGGTGATCAGCGTCACCTTCGGTACGGTGGCCTCACAATAGGCGTAGAGCAGCTTGGCGCCGTGACGGATGATGCCTCCGTGTTCCTGCGCCGTGCCGGGCATGAAGCCGGGGACGTCGACGAAGGTCACCAGCGGGATGTTGAACGAATCGCAGAAGCGAACGAAGCGGGCGGCCTTGTCGGAAGCGTTGATGTCGAGAACCCCGGCCAGGACCGCCGGCTGATTGGCGACGATCCCGACACTGTGGCCGCCCAGACGGGCAAAGCCGACGACGATGTTGGCTGCGTACAGCTCATGAATCTCGAAGAAGGTGCCTTCATCGACGACGGAGCGGATGATCTCACGCATTTCGTAAGGCTTGCTCGGATCGTCGGGAATCAGACTGTTGAGGGCGTCGTCGGTGCGCAGGCGGTCGTCGGTCGCCGGCACCAGCGGAGGGTCCTCCATGTTGTTCTGCGGGAGATACGAGAGCAGCAGGCGGATCAGGTACAGGCAGTCGCCCTCGCTCTCGGCCACGCGGTGGCAGACACCGGAGGTCGTGGCGTGCACTTCGGCGCCGCCTAGCTGCTCGAAGTCCACCTCCTCGTGGGTGACTGAGCGCACGACGTCCGGGCCGGTGACGAACATGTAGGACGAATTGCGAACCATGAAGATGAAATCGTTGAGCGCCGGCGAGTATACGGCCCCTCCGGCGCAAGGGCCCATAATGGCGCTGATCTGGGGGATGACTCCCGAGGCCAGGGTGTTGCGCAGGAAAATGTCGGCGTATCCGCCCAGGGAGACAACACCCTCCTGGATGCGTGCTCCTCCCGAGTCGTTCAGCCCGACCAGCGGCGCGCCGTTGCGCACCGCCATGTCCATGATCTTGCAGATCTTTTCGGCATGCACCTCGCCCAAGCTCCCGCCGAAGACGGTGAAGTCCTGCGAATAGACATAGACCAGCCGCCCGTCGACGGTTCCCCAGCCGGTAATGACGCTGTCGCCGAGCACCTTGCGCTCTTCGAGGCCGAAGTCGGAGGTACGATGGGTGACGAACGCGTCGAGCTCGCGGAATGAGCCCTTATCCAAGAGCAATTCGAGCCGCTCGCGAGCCGTCAGGCGACCGCGGGCATGCTGGTCGTCGGTGCGCGAACCGTCCCCGCCGGTCTGGGCTTGTTCCTGGAGCTCACGCAGCTTGTCCAGCCTTGTCGTGTCAGCCATCAGGTTTCTCCTCGAAGAAAGCACGCGCCGCCGGGCGAGTCAGCGCCCACCAGAACAGAATCAAGCCGCCGGTGCTTAGGACCAGGGCCGCCGGCAGGCTGCGCTGCGCGAAGTCGGTCCGCATGAAGAGCAGCCGGTCGGCCCAATACCAAAGCCAGTACACCGGCGCCAGCCAGAACGCGAACCGGTAGGCGCGACGGGCGCCGCGCAGCAGCCCCAATCCCAGCGCCAGCGCCATGCCGCCCCAGATCGCTCCGGTCAGGGGAAGATACCAGGCAGGCACACTCAGCGGGAGGTCAGGGAGCGACAGGCTCAGTGCCAACCGAGCCAAGTAGAAGGCCGCAAAGGTTAACACCCCCGCCGCAACCCAGGTTACGACGGTCGGACGCCGGCGGCGGTTAGCAGAGGAGGCGGCCATCCGGCGAGCGCTTAGCCGATCGCCAGCGTGACTTTGCCCATCTGCTGCCCGCTGGCCAGGTACTCCTGGGCGCTGCGGGCCTGGCTCAGTGGGTACGTGCGATCGAGCACCGGCCGCAACTTCCCTTCAAAGACCAGGTTCATCACCCGGGCGAAGTCGCGGTGCGTCCCCATCGTCGAGCCCAAGACGGACAGGTGCTTGCCGAAAATGTAACGGTTATCGATCTCGAACTTCGGGCCGGTGGTGTTGCCGACGGTGAGAATGCGCCCGCCCTTGCGCGCCGCCCGCAAGCTCATGGCGAACGTTGCCGCGCCGACGTTATCGACGACCACATCGGCGCCGCGGCGGCCCGTCGCCTCGAAGGCCGCCTTGGACCAGTTCTCGTCCAGGCTCCGATCGATGACCCCATCCGCTCCGAGCGATTCTGCCAACTGCAGCTTGTCCGGCTTCGAGCCGACCACGAGGACCCTCGCCCCAGCCAGCTTCGCTACCTGGATCGAGGCCGTGTTGACGCCGCCTGAGGCGCCGATAATCAATACCGTCTCGCCGGGTTGGAGCCGGCCGCGAGTGATCAACGAGTGCCACGCGGTAAGGAAGACCAGTCCGGCGGCTGCCGCCGCGTGGTCGTCGACGCCCTCAGGCAACGGGAGCACATTGCGAACCGGGACAGCGACGGCCTCGGCGTAGGTGCCGCGCACGGTCTCGCCCAGCAGGTGCCAGTCGCGGCACAGGTTGTCTTGCCCTGCCAGGCAGAACTCGCAATGCCCACAGCTCAAGTTTCCGTTGACGACGACCCGGCTCCCTTCCGCCGGACCTTCGACTCCGGCGCCAAGCGAGCCGATGACGCCGGCGCCGTCGCCACCGGGGATGTGCGGCATCTCGAGCTTAAGACCCACCCAACCCTCGCGAACCCACAAGTCGGATCGGTTGAGCGCGGCGGCCTTGAGACGCACCAGAACCTCGCCCGGGCCCACGCTGGGCTCGGGGAGCTCGTGATACTCGAGGACTTCAGGGCCTCCGTGTCGGTGGAAATGGACGTTGCGCACTGGTGAGACGGCTCCCAGGATCGCCGTCGTGAAGACCTTGGCGACGATCGAGGATTATATCCGCTGGCTCTCCGCGAGCGCCTCGATCCAGGAAGGGACCCGCGGGGAGGAGGCCAAACTCCCCGGCGCGGCCGAGCCGTCTCAGCGCAGCTGCACCTCGCGAAGGTGAACGTGCGCCTCGTCGAGGGCTCCAACATTCTCGACGGCCAGTTCGAGCCGGTCGATGAGCATGGGAGTCTCGCTGAACTCCATCTCGACCGTCGGATCCGCCGGCAAGCCGCGATAGGTCGTGCGAAAGATCTGCGGCCTAGACCCGTCGTGTAGAAACAACCGGGCTGTGAGACCGACGTCCATGGTTCCCGTGGTGACGCTGACCCCCGTCACGGGCACCGGCGAGGGGAACTGGAAAACGAGGACCGCCGGGTTGACGCGCGCCGTACGCGCCAGGGAAAAAGCATCGCCATCGAGGACGTCGTTGAGCCGGCCTTCTTCGAACTGGGAGTGGGTAACTACGACGTCCATCCCGAAAAGCCGAATCGTCTCGCTGACGAGTTGCCGCCGGGCCTGCCGCTCCGCCGCCCACAGCGCGTCGGCCTGTTCGGAATAGCGCAAGTGAACAAAGTAGAAGCCGTCCCGGCCGTCCGGATAGGGAAGAACGCGCAGCAGCGTCATACCCGAAAGCTTGGCTGAGGCCTGAGCCTTCTCGTACTCGGCGGGGGTCATGACGACCACGGTGTGGTCGTCGATGGGCTGTCTTTGATCGAGGACTCCATCGATGTTCATCAGCTCCAGGCGCTCCTCGCCTGGGGCGAAGAAGCGGGCGAGAATGTCGGTGCCGTTGGCCCAGGTCGGGGTGAGGAGCACCCGAGCGCGGTCGTCTTCCTGAAGAAGCTCGTCGATCTCGCCGAAGACCTGCCTGGCGCCGTATTGCATCCCGCCCATTCCATACTCCTGGGTCCAAAAGGGGCCGCGAACCAGAGCGCGGTTAAGCAGGAGGACGCAGGTCAGGCCGAGAGCCGCCAGGACGCCCAGGCTCGGTCGGACCACGCCCCAGCGGCGGAAGACCGGATCGAGAGCGGCCTCCAGGCCAAGGGTGGTCAACATCGCGGCCGGGACTACGAAGGCGAGGGCTCGGGTCACGCCCGTCTGTGCCATCGCGCCGCCGATGGGGGAGACGAGAGCCGCGATCAGGACCATGCGGTGCGGGCTGGACCGGAAGTGACGCAGGCAAATCGCCACGCCCAGAACGGCGAAGGGGAGCGTCGGGGCCAGGATGTGGCCGTATCCGTCCATTAGATGCCGCTGAAGCTCATTGTGGCTGGGGAGGTACCAGTAGCCGGGACTGAGGCCGAGCACGAAGTTCTTGCCCAAGAGCATCAGCTTCTGGGCCGGTGGAATGGAACTAAGCCAGTACGACTCGACCACGCGCAAGTGGTAGTAGGTCGCCCCCGGGCGCTCTGCTTGAAAGCGCAAATAAGGCACCAACATCAAAGCGAGCATGAACAGGCCGACAAGCCCGGTCCGGCGGTGCTCGAGATGATACGGAAGGTCTGAGAGGAAGAGTGCGCCCAGCAGCGCCACGGCGACCACTTGGCCTGGGCTGTAGCTGTAGAAGATCAAGCCGGCGGCGAGCAGGGCGGGATAGAGGTAGCGCGGCGAGCGGGTGCGGTAAAGCAGGTACAGGTAGAGGAAGATGGCGAAGAAGGACACCATCAGGACGGTCTCGAACGCGGTGCGCGAGTGAAGGAACCACCCGGGCGTCGCCGCCAGAAAGAGCACCGCCGCCCACCACAGGCGGCCCCGAAAGGCTCGCCGCAGGAACAGAGCCACTGCCGCCGTCCCGGCGACCGTCACAAGCGCCGATGCGGCGCGCGTCACGACGACCGACCGCCCGAAGAGCAGGAACGGGAGCACCTGGAGGTAGACCGAGACGCTGATGTTGAAAAGGAATTCGTTTTCGAAATACGTCGGGAGGAAGGTTCCCCACGCATCCCGGAAGTGGTAACGCACCAGGTCGGCAGCGTTGGTCGTCTGGATCGCTTCATCGCTGAAGAAGTAGATCGGATAATCGGCGATCCGGTAGAGGCGGGTGAAGGCATAGAGCAGGATCGACACGACGAAGATCAGATTCTCCGGGACGAGAAGCCATCGCCTGACAACGAGAGCGGCCGGACGCAGGGAGGGTCTATTCCTCACGGGAACCACTTGCGGGCGATGGGTGGGCGGAAGGGGTTGACCTCGGGCCTCGCGTATTTAGCGCAGGAGGTAGACGGTGTAGAGTTGCCCGCCGGTGACCGAGGGGCGCACGATCGTCTCGCCGCCCGGGTAGGCTTGCTGGATCCACACTAGGTCCTCGAGATTCTGGGGAAGGAAGACAAAGGCCGCCGGCCGGCCGACATTCCAAGTCGGTGGGGCCGCCAGCGGTTCGGCGACCTCGATGAACGTCACCTCTGGTGCGAGATAAGGCAGGGTTGGGATCGAGTCCCAGCCCATGCGCGGCTGACCGGAGAAGTAGACTTGCGTCCCTTCCCTGGCCAGACCGGAATCGCTCAGGAACAAGCCGAGGTTCTGGGCGACTTCCGTGTTCGAATCCGAGAAGGCATGCGAGGGCGTGTAATCCTCGAAATAGAACCACAAGTCGTGAGCGACGGCCGCCAGCAGGATCGCGCCGAGCCCGAGGATCAGGATGGCGTGTCGAGGGCGCGTCGTCGGGGCGACTCGGGCGGCGACTTCGGCCAAGGGCAGGGCCACGAGCAGCGCCACGGCTGGTGCCAGGAACACGTAGCGCTGGGCCGCCGGAGCGCTCTCGCTTAAGCCTCCAACCGCCACTCCGGAAGCGAGCCACAACAGAAGCCAGGTGTAGCGCAGGTCGAAGGCCCGCCATAGGCTGATGATGATTCCAATGAGGAACAACGTCGCTGGTAGCGGCAAGAGCATCGGATGATCGATTCGATACCAGTACTGCAGGTTCCGGCCGGTAAAAGCCAGGGCCGAGTCGCCCAGGCGGTCAAGCAGCAGGCGCCATCCCGGCTGGCCGGTGGCGGCCATCTCCTTGGTCAGCCACGGGCCGAGCAGGGAGACACGCTGCATCGGTGCGATGAACTCCTCGGGGTGAATGGCAAAGTAGATCGCCAGCGGCAGGACGACGACCAACGCCGACGCCACCAGGATGAGCCAATTGGTGCCAATCCGCCGAACTCGGGCGCGTTCTCGCAACCAGGCCACCCCAATCCAGATGGGAACGATGACCAGCAGGACGCGCGTGCTCGTGTAGAAGTAGAAACTCAAACCGGCGACGATCCCGGCCCACGCGAAAAGGGCGCGGCGCTCCTCCGACCAAGCGCGCCAGAGCAGGTAGGAAAAGAGGGTCAGCGTCAATCCATCCCAGATGTTGTTGAGCGCGATCCGACTGAAATGGATGTGGAAGTGGAAGAACGCCAGATACCCCGCGCTCAAGATGGCCAGCAAACGGCCGAAGGCGGAGCGGGCATACAGAAACAGGGCCGCGACCGTCATGGCGCCCGCGATCGCTGAGGGGAGCCGGAGAGCTTCGATCGTCTGGCCGAAAACGCGGATCGACGCCGCCGGGAGAAAAAAGAACAGGGAAGGAAAGGAGTACCACGCCACCCGAAAAGGGTTGGTCCATACCCCGTCGAGCAACTCGCGCGCCGTCATGCCGACGGAAGCTTCATCGCCGGCAAGGACCCAGGGAATCCTATCCAGCATGATCAACCGCGCCGCACTCGCCGCGGCGACCAGAAGCCCCAGTCCGATGAACTCCCATCGCGGCAACGTTCCGGTAGGTCGGCCGAAGCCCGAGGAGGCGAAGAGGACAAGCGCTACGGCCGCGAACCACAGGCCAAGGGCCAGGGCCGGAAGGCGGAGAATGATCCGATCTCCGGACAGGAGACCGGCGGTCATGCTTGCGACGATCGCAGCGAGGAAGAGAGGGAGGCCGCTGCTGCGCGAATCGAGCCGAGTTCGTATCGTCGCCAGTCGGCCCCCGAGCGTCGCGGGAAGGCGGGCGAAGACGGAGTCGATCAGACCGAGGACGATGACCAGTAGACCGCCCAACGTCGGAACGGCCCAGGCATAGGCCGGCGACCGCGGATAGGTCTGCAAGAGAAGCTGACCCGCAAAAACACACACGCTTCCGACAATGAGCAGGACGGCCGGGGGTGAGGCACGGGATTGCGGCGAGCTGATCGAAGGCTCGATCATGGGTGAGCTAAGCCCACGCCAACGGGAGACGGCGGATGAAGGGGGCGTCGGACCGATGCCCCGAGGGGAATGACCGGTTGGACGCCTGAGCGCGGCGGCCGAGGGTCGTTCATGACCTCCCGTCCTCAAACCGCGAGGCTGAAGATTCCGCCAACTGCTCGCGAGGTGCGCGGCGCCGTTCTCTACGCCACAAGACCAGGACGGCACCCACTCCGGCCAGGCTCAGCAGAACCCCGATCAGGGCGTCCGCAGGAAGGTACCTGAATCGGACCTCGACCGGTCCCGGTGGAACCGTCACCGTCAGCCAGCGACTTTCGCCGAGCCTGGCCGGAGTCCCGTTCACCGTCGCAGACCACCCGTCCCAAGCGTTCTCGCGGACCACCAGATTCCCCCCGTCGCTGTCGCACCTCACGGTCAAGCGGCCTCCGATTCCCTGTGCCTTGCAGGGAACGGTCCCCGAAGCGGATTCGACGCCGGCATAGATGTTCTCCGGGTACAGGTAGACCGGGACATCGTCAAGACGATCGACGGGGATAAGGTCGGCAGGGCGATCGTCACGCGTGGCTTCGAGCAACGGTAATGGGGCCTTTCGATCCGCCCACCAGAAAGGGGTCAGCGCATCGGTCAATTTGAGGCCATCGTCCAATCCGACCTCGATCCAGAAATGCTCGCCGAAGGGGACCGTGACCCACTCGAGGCTCGGCGTCTCGAGGCGCGCAACCTCCTCATAGGCGCTGCTCACATCCAGCATGACCATGAAGTTCTGGTCGAAGTCGTCCGCCGTCCGCAGACTTGTCAACAAAGGGATAGCCAGCAGCCATGCCGCGCTGATCGACAACGTCGACCTGGCTTCCCGGCTCCCGATTGTTAATCGCCAGCGGGGCCAGGGTAGATCAAGAAGCCGGTCCAGGCCGTATCCGGCGAGCGCCAACACCGCTGGAACGGCGAGACTTGCCATGTGGGCGACGTGCCGGACCCTGGCAAGGAAGGGAGCGACGCCGACCAGCCACCGGAACGGCACACCCGAGGCGAGCCACATCATCGTCAACGCACCTAGGGACAAGGCCAGCAGGAGACGCCGGTCCTTCTTCTTTCCGAGGGCTAGCCCCACCACGGCCAGCAGGACGGCCGGCCAGCCTATGAAGAGGGGATGAAGGTAGGGGTAGGGGGTCTTCCCCAATACGGAAGTCGCGAAGAAATCCCAATCGTGGACGACGAAGTTGAGGGGGATGTACTCGAACGGCTGAGAACCACTGAACGTCGGATCGATGAACTTCTCCGCCTGGGGCCAGAAGTGCAGGAACGGAACGAGAAAGACGCTCGCGAGCAGAATGGCGATCGCGCCTGCCAGGGCGAATTCCCGCCAGACTGGGTCGAGGCGGTACTTCGGCGTGAGGATCATGAGTAGGACCCAAGGCGCCCAGAAGACGAGGGCGATCTGATAGTAGCCATGCCCGGCGAGCATAGCCAGCGCCAGGATCACGGCGAAGCGAAGGGCGGCCTTCCGATTGCGATTGAGCGCGAGGTCGAAAGAGGCGGCGAGGGCGAGGGTCGCTGAGGCTGCAGCCAGTGGATCGGCGACGGAGCCCAGCTCCATGCGAGCCGCCAGGTGAGCTCCGCTCGTGGCTGCGAGCGCCGTCCACAGTCGGCTCCAACGGCGCAGGCCGATGAGACTCCCGATCCACCACTGGCTTACTCCGGCCAACCAGAAAGATGCAACGACCGTGATCTTGGCGCCATTGACGACGCCGGCGATCAGGGTGGCCGCCGCCGGCAGGGGATGGAGGTGGCCGGTGAAAGGGTCGGCGAGGAAGGGGGCGCCCCCGTTCAGCATGCCGTTCCACAGGCTGCACAGCGCGCACTGGCGCAGTTGTTCCCAAAAATGGAATGCGTAAATGTCGATGCCGAATTCGGTGCCCGTGGGCCAGATATGCGGGTCGAAGTTGAGCAGATTCCGGCCGACCCAGAGCGCCCACCCGCCGATGGCCAGGATCTCCAATGCGGTGGCCAGCCGCGACCAGCCAATGGCCGGGCGAGCAGCGATCGAGGTTCTCAGCGAGGGACTTGCGTGGGTGCGGGCCCAGGTGAGAACCGGGGAGTAGGCGCCGAAGATGTGGACTGGGGGGCGGCCCGCCGGAGGAACGATTCGCCTGCGCGCGACAAAGACAACGAGAGCGCTGAGGACGACGGCGACGATGACTCCGGCGTAGACCAGCATCGCGTTTTCCGGGATGTTGCTACCCGAGCCAGACCCGCCCGGCCGCCATCACCCGCCACATAAGCGACATTCTCGAAGATCCCGGCGGCTGCGTCTGGAATCGACTATTGGCGACGGGCGGCCGAGCCAGGGTTCCGTTTTGGCATCGTAGGGGCGGGACTAGAACTTCCCGCTCCCCGAGATGTTCGTCGGGGAGCATCTGATTCAGGGTACCGGCGTGAGCGGCCAAGGCCGGGGCCCACTCCCGCCGCCCACAGGCCGACGAGGGACGGTTTCCCCCGTGGTCCCACGAGAATCGGTCAAGGATCAAGTCGAAACGTAAGCCCCCGAAATCCCTCTCGGAGATCTTAGAGGTGCTGCCGCTCATGCGGAGAGTCTTCATCGCCATTCATTGCCTCCCTGGTCAGCGCACGGTCTCAGGGGCGGAGGCGAAGATTATCCCCCCATTCGAAAAGATCGGACAAAGACAGACCGATCCCATCCTGGACTCTCGGTCCTTCGTCACACACGGGCCCAGGTCTCCAAGATGCCGCCGAATCTCTATGCCCGAGGACGGGACTTGGCCAAGCAGGCGACATAGTGAGAACTCCATCGTTTGAGGCGAGATCTTTCCAGAAGGTTTTCCACGCTGGTCAGCCGCCTCATGAGCGGGGCCGGCGTGAAATCGGGCAGGAAGTTGAAATAGGCGACTTGGGGCCGCCATCGGCCCCCTTCGACAACGGGCAACGCCTCAGGTCCGAGCCATTCTTCGGTTCCCTCGTCGATGTCCTTGAGGAGAGGGAAGAGGTATCCCATATAGAACCGGAACAGCGGGTTGCCGATGTTGATCTCGTGCAGAAAGAAGAGGCCACCTGGTCTCAGGACTCGAATGATCTCGGTGAAAGCGGCCTGGCGTATCGGGCCCCGAGCGATATGGTGGATCACATTGACGCTGAACGCGAAGTCGAAGCTGGCGTCGGGATAGGGAAGGCGGGCGGCGTCCGCCACGCAGAGCTCGGCCGACGCGCCCTGGCCGACGATATAGGCTTTGGCCTGCTTGACTTGCCCGGTGGATAGGTCCATGGCGTGCATCCGATAACCGCGTTCAGCCATCCTGCTGACGTACCACCCCTGGCCGCAACCGATGTCGAGACCGCGCCAATCCCCTTGGGCATCGGACTCCGAAAGCCAGGTCTGCATCGCATCGGTCTTCCGGACCACCAATCGCTCGACCATGTGAGGCGGGATGTTCTCCCCATAGTCTTCGGAGATTTGGTCAAAGTGGTCCGACCTTCGATCGGCTCCGAGAAGTGGAAGGACGAGCCTTCGTGCCAGAGTCAGGGCGGCAATGCCGATCCCAATCGCATACCACACGGTGCCGGCCCGGAACAAGGCGATACCGATGGCGGCCGTTTCGCTGGAGACGCCCTTCGCCTGCAAACTGAGGATCATCGCCGAGCCGGCGATGCCGACTCCGAGGGGAAGGCCTGAGAACCCGCCCAACAAGGTCCCGACTCCGAAGGCCTCCACGGCATCGGCGGCGGGAAGGGGGCTGCCCAACTGGGACAACAGCACCCATAGGCCCAAGGCCGGCAGGGCCCATGCCAGAACGGTTCCCCCGAGGATGACCGACATCTCCAGCGGGTTGGTGAGCGTGCGCACCAGATGCGCGTGGGGGACGAGGCGCAGCACCAAGACGCACAGCGCGGTCACCACCCCGATTCCGAGAAGTACCGACCAGTGAACGTTGACGGCGAGAACGAAGAAGCCGAGTACATACATGTCGGCGAGGCGCTCGATGAGCCATATCCCGAGGACGATCCAGAAGGGCCTCGGGAAGCGCCGCGCCAACATGGGGGATCGAACGAGCTCGCCGACATAAAAAGGGGTGGCGATGCCGGGCAAGGAAAGCAGCCAGATGCCCAGGCTTTCCTTGGTCTTGACGAAGAACTTCCAGCGTCGCAGTAGGAAGTGCCAGCGCAGCCACCGAATCGCCAGGTTGAGGGTCGTCAGCAGGGCCGTCCCGATCAGGCCAAAGATCAGGACCGGAGGGTTTCGTGAGAGGAGCGCAAACGCCTCCCGCGAGTTCAGGAGCCAGAAGACAGTTGTCGCCAATCCGAGGGAGAGAAGCGCGATGGCGAGGGCCGAGGCGAAGCGACGCCTAAACATAGCGCGGGCCCTAGGCCCTAATTCTCGAGCTCAAGGAAGGCGCGACCAAGGCCGTGGGGATGGGTAGGGAGGGCCTGCTACGGAGACCTATCGGTGGCGCCTTTGGTGGAAAGCGGATTGAAACTGCATTGGCTGACGTCTCTGATCATAGGGCGAAATCGGCTCTTGGTGCGCGCACGTCTCCGGCGAGGTCGACCCGAGGATCGCGCAGACGCAAGAGTGGCAGCGTGGCTTGATCCTTGCCATGTTGGCACATCACCGCCGGACCCGACCCTCCGGCCGACGCCAACACAAGCGTGGGGCCTCCAAGTGCTGTTTATACATCCAGCCCGAGCCTTTTCGTAGCCCCCCAAGGGACCCAAGCGCCTCCGGCTACCGCCAGCGCGAAGCGCCTTCGGCCCGAGCACCAAGGACGGAGGCCTAGGCAGTTGCCGCATCTTTGGAGTTTGCTGACGCCGCGCAAAGGCATCGGGCGGAAGCGATGCACCTGGAACGAGTTACGCGGTCCGATGGGGGCCTTGCCTCTTGACAAGGCTATGGTCCCAGTGGGCAAGTAGTGCCCGAGGGCGATCTGACTGTGGCAGTGGCCTCAGCGGGAACCGAGTTGCGCCAGCGGGCGGGCGTCCCTCGGCGGAATTCACTCGACGGTCCCGGTCAATGGACGAGATAGGCGACGAAGAGAAGGCTGTCGGATTCGCTCATTTGCTCGATGACCTCACCACCAGGATAACTCTCCCTTACGAGAGTCAGTTCGTCTTTTCGCTCGGGCAGGAACACGAAAATCGCCGGTCGATCCAGTTCCCACTCCGGAGGGCTTTGCAGAGGCTCGATGACATCTTGCCCGACGGCCTTCGGGGCCAGATAGGGGATTGTCGAAATGCTATTCAATCCCATACGCGGCGGGCCGAAAAAGTAAACTTGAAGCGCCTCGTCCCGCGCGGCCAGGTATTGCCCAAGGGTGTGGGCCACCTCGGTATTGGGATCCCCGAATCGGTGGCTAGCGGTGTAGTCGCCAAAGTAGAAGGAGAGATCCATCGAAATGGCGACCAACATCAGTCCAGCAAGGGCGGCATAAACAATGCGCCGACGTGTCGGCCAGACGCGACCGAGCCATTCGGCCACGCGGCCGATCGGTAGAGCCACGAGAACGGCCACGGCGGGGGCGGCGAACGTATACCTCTGGGCCGCAGGAGGACTCTGGCTAAGACCCACGGTGAGAACAGCCGCAAGGAGCCAAACGGTAAGCCAGAATCCAGCCAAGTCAAACACATTGAAACACAACAGGAGAAGCCCTAGGGTGAACAATGTGGCGGCCAGCGGTAGGAGCATGGGATGGCCGGGTTGGTAGGCGAGGCGAAGGTCCATGGAGGTGAAACCGAGGGAGGCCCGTTTGAGCTGCTCTAGGACGACAAGCACGGCGCTCCGGCCAGTGTTCTGCGTCTCCTGAGCCATCCAATTACCGAAGATAGTCACCCGCTGCATGGCCGCTGTGAATTCGTCTGGATGCGCCGCGAAAAAGGTCACTAGAGGCAGGACAACGACAAGGGTGGCCAGCCCTAACAGGAAAATGTTCGGGAGGCGCGTCCGGAATGTGGCACGCTCCTTCCACGCCGCGAGGGCAAGCCACAAGGGAACCATCAGGAATAGCGCGCGCGAGCTGGTGTAGAAGTACTGAGCCAACCCAAGGATCGCACCGGCAACAAGGAAGGTTCGGCGCTCATTTGTCCCCCAGGCACGGAAGAGGGCCCACGAAAAGAGAGCCACGAATAAGGCGTCCCAGACGATCATCAAGCCGATTCGGCTGAAGTGGATGTGAAAGTGGAAGCCTGCCATATAAGCGGCCGAGGCAATGGCGACCGTGCGGCCAAAGGTCCTGGAGGCGAAGCCGTAAACCGCGACGACTGTCAACGCACCAACTGCGGCTGAAGTAAGACGCAGTGCTTCGATCGTCTGACCGGCGAGTCGGATCGATAGAGACTGGATGAAGAAGTACATAGAGGGGAATGAGAACCAGCCGATGGAGAAAACGTTGTCCCGAGTTCCGTTCGTGAATTGGACGGCTGTTAGGCCGGCTGAGGCTTCGTCCCCTGTGAGGAGCCATGGGATCTGCGCCGTCCATGTCCCGCGCAGGAGGAAGGCTGCCGTGGTGAGGGCAACAACCGTCAGGAGGTCGGCCTTTGACCACCGGCGCGCTTCGATGCGGGTATCCGGATGATGCTCCCGACTGCCGATAATGAGGAAGACTATGGCCACCAGCCATGATATCGTGGCGAGGACTGGTGATCTCATCCGGGCCCCGTCACCGGCCGCGATCCCGGCCGCAAGGCTGAGCCAGGGTGCAAGCCCAAGGAGAATCAACTGGGAGGTTGTGATTCGCAACCAGCTGGCGACAGCATCGAAGAGTCTCTCCACAAGGACAGGGAGCCTCCCGCGAAGGAAGCCATGCGCGCCAAGGAAGAAGAGGCCCAGGCCGACAACGACGAACGCGACTGGGGAACGGGAACCGATAGGCAATGTACGCTGTAGTGACTGCCCAAGGAAGAGAGACACGGAGCCACAGATCACGAGCCAGGCGAATTCGGAACGTGGGCGCCTCTCCGGCGTCAGGTCGGAATCCAATGAGGGCAAGGGATCTGGATCTCCGCTCGGAGTGACAACCTGACGCGTGCGTTTCATTGCCCTGGCGCCCTTCTCTGTGATCCACCTTCTTACTGAGGTCATCTCATTGTCTGCCTGGATCGCCGAGCGTGATCTCAGCGCCCACATTAAGTATGACCGAGGAGCTCCAAGATTCAAATGACCGCGCGTTCCGGCCTGGCTTTGTGGTGATTGGTTCCAGTGTCGACACGCCTAACATCCGCTGGCGAGAAGAGGTGCATGCGGGCCCCCTTACCCGAGTCCCAACTCGGCCCGCGCGATCACCATCCTCTGAATTTCGCTGGTGCCCTCATAGATCTCCGTGATCTTGGCGTCGCGGAAGTAGCGCTCGACAGGAAACTCGCGGCTGTAACCGACTCCTCCATGGATCTGGACGGCGGCGTGGGCGCAGAACATCGCCGTCTCAGAGGCGAAGAGCTTCGCCATGGAGGCTTCCAGGGTGTAGCGCTGGCCGGACTGCTTGGAGCGCTCCTTGGCCAGGGCCGCCTGCAGGACAAGCAGGCGGCTGGCCTCGATACGAGTCTTCATGTCGGCCAGTTTGAATCCGATTCCCTGGAACTGCCCGATCGGCTGGCCGAAGGCCTGGCGCTCCCTGGCGTAACGGAGGCTTGCGTCATAGGCCGCCCCGGCGATCCCCAACGCCTGGGCGGCGATTCCGATCCGGCCGGCATCGAGCACGGTCATGGCGATCTTGAAACCTTCACCGTCTTCGCCCAAGCGATCCTCGGAGGTGCAAAGGTAGTCATCGAAAACGATCTCGCAGGTGGCCGAGGCGCGAATGCCGAGCTTGGGTTCGTCCTTGCCGCGGGCGAATCCGGGTTTGCTCGTGTCGATCAGAAAGGCGGTGATGCCCTTGTGCTTCTTGTCCGGGTCGGTCATGGTGAACAGCAAGATGAACTCAGCAACCGATCCGCTGGTGACCCACGACTTGCGTCCCTGCAGAAAGTAAACATCTCCCCGGCGGATCGCCCGCGAACGCATCGTCCCGGCATCCGACCCCGACATCGGTTCGGTCAGGGAGTAGGCGCCGATGGCCTTGCCCGAGGCGACCGCCTGGACGTACTTCTGCTTCTGAGTCTCCGTCCCGAAGCGCAGGATGCCGTGACAGAAGAGCGAGTTGTTGACCGACATGATCGTGCCATGAGCGGCGTCGACTTTCGAGATCTCCTCCAAGGCCAACACATAAGCCAGGGTGTCCATGCCGGCGCCGCCATAGGTCTCGGGCACCTCGACCCCCATCAGGCCGAGCTCGCCCATTCTGCGAATCGTTTCCCGTGGGAACTGGCCCGTCTCATCGAAGTGGGAGGCGACCGGGGCGATCTCGCGCTCGGCGAAATCGCGGGCGGTCTGGCGCAACATCTCGTGCTCGGCTGTCAGGTCGAGGCTGGGTCCAGCGTGCACTTCGCTTGCGGCGGACATGGGGGCCTCCACCGATGCAGGGGGAAACGGATGGGATTATAGCGGAGGAGCTGAGCCCGCGCTCTGGTGGTGAGCCCGCACTTGAGGAGGCTAGGTTGCGGCTGTCGACGGCCAAGCCGATCTAGGGGATGTTTACCTCCGTTTCACAATTCGTGGCTGTGTCGGTCCCGCTCCCGCCGTCGCACGTATCGTTGTTGGCGCCGCCGTTGAGCGAATCGTCACCGCCCTCTCCGTACAAAACGTCGTTCCCGGCGCTGCCGAGGAGGTTGTCGTTTCCGTCTCCCCCCAGCAGGATGTCGACGCCGGCGTTGCCGGTGAGCGTATCGACGCCGGAGCCGGCGACCAGGCAATCGGTGCCCGCGCCGCCGTTGAGTGTGTCGTCGCCGGCGCTGGCCAGAATGAGATCGTTACCGCTCGTCCCATTCAGCGTGCCACTGCCCGTGACGATATTGGTCAGATTGAGGGCACTACACGCCGACGGTTTGAGGGCGTTGGCGTTGATCGTGAGCGTGTCGAGGTCGAGCGAAGTGCTGGGTACGGTGTTGGTGGCGGCGTAGGCCGCCATCGACCCGGCAATCACGATCCCTAGGGAGACCAGGGCGCCCATTCGTAGCCAGCGAGCACGCATCGGGCCTCCCGTCATCCTTCGAGCGGCGGGGCGGGATCGATGACGACGGCGTGAAACAAGGCGTCGCCGTCGCGGAGGTAGAAGTGGTGTTCGGGGTAGACCATGAGGTACATGATCGTGCGACCCGTGCGCTCGGCCAAGTGCGCCAGATCGTCGAAGGTCTGGACCTCGACAACCTGGTCCGGTGCAGCCTGCGGGGGCGAGCTCAGGGAGACGAGGGCCGGGCCGTACTCGGCCAGGATGCGCGAAGCCTGCCCGCCGCGGCGGGCGCGAAAGGCGGGTAGCCCTAGAAGGACGCCGGCTGCCACGGCGATCAGCAGCCCAACCACCGATGCCGCTCGCGCGGCAGCGACGGGGATATCCAGGCCGAGGATGGTCAGCGTCGCCGGCTCGACTCCCACATAGGTAACCGATCCTTCCGCCATGGCCTGCGTCGGATCGGAATCGGCGTCGTCCAGGGAGTCGCCGGCCCGGAGATAGAGTTCGTGGTCGTCGAGGGCGAAGGGCAACCGGGGTAGGAAAGAGGCCTGGAAGGTGTGGCCGTCCACTTCTCCATCCAAGTTGACCTCGGCGATCACGTCCACCCAATAGGCATCCCGGTCAACCGCCGTGGCGCCTTCGAGGAGTGCGATCATTCGGCGGACGGTGCGCATGTCGACGGTACCGTTTGCGATAACCTCGTTGCCCTCGAAGGCGGTCTCCGCTTGCAGGGGAAGTCGGCGACTCCAGCCGTTGGGCTCGCTCACTTCGAGCGCCAAGGAGACGGTTCCGGTGGCTTGGGCCGGTTTGAGCGAAGCGAACTTGTAGCCGAAGGCGACGTCGAGGGTTGGCACCAAAGCGTCGTACACGGGATCGCCGGTGGTCAGATTTCCCCCAGCGTAGACCGTCGGTGGTGCCGCGGCGTGGTACCCGAAGGCTCCGCTCTGCTGGTACGGGATCTCCCTCGGCGTCAGTGACGTTGTCGGCTGGGTGAAGGCGGCGAGACTGAGCAGCAGCGATCCAAGGGCGAGCACGGCGACGGCGAAGAGAAGCCCATCTGGTGAAGTCCGGCGGCTCACGACGTTGGTCTCCGGGCTCTTCGGTGAGGCGGCGGATTTCGCCACGACCGTCGTGACGAGTATCGCGCCGAAGAGCAAGGAGATCAGCGCCAGGCCGCCGGGAGTCCGCAACATCGAAAGGTAACTTCCGCCGTGCGGAACCACGACCCACGAAGCCCCCACGACGTCCGACGGGCCTGGTTCGAAGGAATCGATCCAGCTGTTGTTGTCGCCCTGCAGGACGTAGCGGATCCCGTCGGTCCGGAGGATGCGGTGGATGACCGGCCCCACCTGGGGATGATGGTAGGCGACGACCTGTCCGACCTGGTAGGCGGGCTTGCGGCGGGTGAGGACCAGGTCGCCTTGATGCAGGGCAGGTTCCATGCTCGCCCCGGCGACCATGACATACGTTGTCTGGCCGCCGAAGGCGATCGGAGCAAAGACAAGCCACGCCGCGGCGAGGAGAACGAGCACCCCGGCCCGTTCCATTGCCGATGTCCAGCTCCGGGTAAGTCTCATCCGGTCCCCCGCGCGCAGGGGCACACCCAGGAGGAGCGCCTGACTGTGCCCCTGGGTCTCGCAGAGTGGAGCCCCCTTAGTTGGAGGCCACGACCCGCAGCGACGCCGCGCCAGCCACCGACTCGTTCAGGCTGCCGCACGTCACGCTGGTTCCGCCCGAGATGGTGCAGCTGTCCCACGTCGTTCCGCCGTCGAACGAGACATAGGCCTGGCCAGCTGATGCACTGAGGGTGAACGCCAGCGAGTCGATGTCGCTCGGGTCGCCGTCACTGTTCAGGGTGTAGGCGATATTGCTGACGGTGTACCCGAGGACCGTGCCCGATCCGTCACCGGCATAGGTATCCGGGACGGTATTGGCGGCGGCGAAGCCATAAACGGCGGCCGCCAGGATGAGGGCCAGCAACATAAGTCCGATGCTGCGAGGCCGTGCGAAGGTCGACATAAGCAAATTCCTCCTCATGAATTTGGCCGGCGCCGGGCGCCCACCAACCCGCATTCTAGGCGCGATTGTGCAACCTGGTACTTACATGGTACCAACGTAAGGGGCCTGAAAGCTGGCCTCACCAAGAGAGAAAGCTGGCTGCAAGGACCTGCTACCGCCTCCGCCAGGGGAGGGCCGAGACCTTGGTTGGAGGGGCTGTCCACACCCTTGGAGCGCCCTTCTCGCCCGGGTAGAATCCTCTCGTCCCCTCGGAGCGCCCCCGTGCCAGGGCCCGACGAAATCACCCCCGAAATCTTCGTCCACCTCGTTCATCTGGCCGAGCTCGAACTTGACCCCGAAGAGTCCGAATACCTTCGTCGGCAGCTCAACGGCCAGCTCCGCGCCATTCGTGAAATGACGGCGATCGAGGTCGATCCGTCGACCCCGATCACGTCTCACGGTGTCCCCTACCCGCCCTCGGCCCGGCCCTCCTTACGGGAGGACATCGTCATCCCTTGTGACAACGCTGACGACATCCTCGGCCAGGCGCCGGAGACGGACTCGCGGTACATCGTCGTCCCGGACATTCCCCACACGGATCTCGGGTGACCACGGCTCTTTGCGATTTGCCGGCGCGTGAGCTGGCGCGCCGGGTTCGAAAGGGAGAGGCGAGGGCCGGTGACATCCTCGAGTCGGCGCTGGCGCGTATCGGGGCCGTCGAAGGGCGAGCGCCGTCGCCGGAGGCTTATCTCTCCCAAGCCGACGACCGGACGAAAGTTCATGCCTTCATCACCCAGACCGTCGATCGAGCGCGGCGCCAGGCGGACGAAATCGATAAGCGTGTTCGGAAGGGCGAGGATCCCGGAACTCTGGCTGGAGTGCCGCTGGCGGTCAAAGATATCTTCTGCGTCCGGGACACGCTTTCCACGGCCGGCTCCCGGATCCTGGCGAACTTCCGCGCCCCCTACAGCGCCACTGCGGTGGAGCGTTTGGAGGCAGCCGGCGCGGTCACCATCGGCAAGGTCAACCTGGACGAGTTCGCCTTCGGCTCGTCGAGCGAGTCGTCGGCCTTCCTTCCGCCTCCTGGCAACCCGTGGGACCCGACGCGCGTGCCCGGAGGATCGTCCGGCGGAAGTGCTGCAGCCGTGGCCGCCGGCGAGGCGGCCCTTTCGCTCGGGACCGACACGGCCGGCTCCATCCGCCAGCCGGCGGCCTTCTGCGGCGTGGTCGGCCTCAAGCCGACGTATGGGCGGGTATCGCGCTATGGCCTGATCGCCTTCGCTTCTTCGCTCGACTGTCCGTCGATCGCCGCCCGCACCGTGGGTGACGCGGCGCTCGCCTTGCAGGTCATCGCCGGCGCCGACAGCCACGACGCCACGGCGGCTGCCGTACCCGTTCCCGACTATTCAGAACGACTCGAGGCCGGCGTGGCCGGACTGCGAATCGGCCTCTCGCCGGACTATTTCAGACTCCGTTATCCGGATCCGGCGACCGGGGAAGTGCGCGACCAGTCGATCGAGCCGGATATCGAAGCGGCCGTCCGGCGGGCGGCGGAGACTCTGGCCGCCGCCGGGGCCGAGATCATCGAAGGGGTACCGATGCCGAACACGCGCTTCGGTATTCCGGCCTACTTCGTCATCTCCCGCGTCGAGGCCGCTTCCAACTTACATCGTTACGATGGGATCAAGTACGGCTATCGTCATCCGGGGACGGTCGCCGAGGTATCGGAACTCTACCGGCGCTCGCGCGGCCGCGGTTTCGGTGTGCAACCCAAGCTGCGCATTCTGATGGGGATGTACGTGTCGGCCGAGCAGTACGAACAGGGTTACTACCAGCAGGCGCTGCGCGTCCGCACCCTGATTCGGCGTGACTTCGAGGCAGCCTTCGACCCCGGCGGTGCCTCCCGGCTCGACGCTCTGCTGACGCCGACGACACCGACGACAGCGTTCGAGATTGGGGCGCTCTACGGCGACTCGGTGCTCATGCAGTACGCCGATCTGTTGACCGTTCCCGCCAATCATGCCGGAGTTCCCGGCCTCTCGATTCCCGGCGGCCTCGACCACCGCGGTTTGCCGATTGGCGTTCAGCTCTTGGGGCCCGATTTCGCCGAGGGCGCTCTCCTTCGCATCGGCCGAGCGCTGGAGGCGCTCACCGCGCATGAGCCGTGGCGCGCGACACGGCCGCGGGTGCTCGAAGGGCTGGGAGCGTAGGCTGAGCGATGATGGTTGACTATGAGCCCGTCATTGGGCTGGAGACCCATATCCAACTGAATACGCTCAGCAAGATCTTCTGCGCCTGCAAGGCCGACTCGTGGGGCGAGCCGCCCAATTCCAACATCTGCCCGGTCTGCACCGGCCTCCCCGGCGTGTTGCCGGTGCTCAATGAGCTGGCCGTCGAGAAGGCGGCCCGGCTTGCGGCCGCGGTTGGCGCTGAGGCGATCCATGAGGAGTCTTACTTCGCCCGCAAGAACTACTTCTATCCGGACCTGCCGAAGGGATACCAGATCAGTCAGTACGATGAGCCATTGGCCACCGGCGGCACGTTCGAGCTTCCCCTTCCCGACGGCTCGCTCCGCCGTGTGCGGATTCGCAAGCTGCACCTGGAAGAAGATGCCGGGAAGACGGTTCAACAGCCTGGCCGGCGCTGGATTGACTTCAACCGTTGCGGGGTTCCACTGGTGGAGATGGTCACCGGCCCCGACCTCCGCTCGGCAGACGAGGCGGCCGGCTACCTGATCCGATTGCGCCAGTTGCTGCGCTGGCTGGGGATCTCCGAGGGCGACATGGAGAAGGGACAGCTTCGCTGCGACGCCAACGTTTCCCTTCGGCCGGCCGGGACGGACATTCTCAACCCCAAGACCGAGATCAAGAACGTGAACTCGATCGAAAACGTGCGGCAGGCGATCCAGGCGGAAATCGCCCGCCAACGCCGCCAACTGGAGAGCGGGGGGACGATCGAGGCTTGGACTCTCGATTGGGACGAGGAGACCGGGACGCTGCGCAAGATGCGTTCCAAGGAGACCGAAGCCGACTACCGCTACTTCCGTGAGCCGGACCTGCTATCGATCCACCTTGCGCCTGAGTGGCGCGCTCAGATCCTGGCCGACCTGCCCGAGCTTCCGCTGGCGCGCCGCCAGCGATTCGTCGAGGCCTACGGCCTTCCGGCCTACGACGCGGAGATCCTTACCGAGGAAC
>Ga0209751_10000385_pt1 | contig 47348 bp, 80 predicted proteins | sample RifCSP13_1_FD_184019 | JGI IMG/M metagenome (GOLD analysis project Ga0209751, IMG submission 184019) | Soil microbial communities from Rifle, Colorado - Rifle CSP2_sed 13_1 (SPAdes) (version 2) | ecosystem: Environmental > Terrestrial > Deep subsurface > Rock core/Sediment | place: Rifle...
TCGTCGCTATCGCTACAAGGGCCTGGACCTGCGGCAGCGCCGCAAGGCCATGACGCAAATCACCCAATCCGAGGACCTGGAGCCGCTGCCGCCGGATCATCGGCTCGTGCAACTGCTCCGGAACCCCAACGAGCCGGACACGGCCAGTGACTTCTGGAAAGAGCTGGTGATCTTCCTCTACCTGACCGGCAACTCCTACATCTGGCTGCCGAAGGATAAGCTTGGTCTCCCGGCTGAAGCCTGGGTGATGCCGAGCCATTGGGTCTGGCCCCGGTGCGAGAATTCCGATGGCATTATCACCAGCTATGACATTCGGCCCGTGTACGTGACGGCTCGATTTCAGAACCTGCCGGCAGACGAGATTGTGCATCTCAAATTCAAATCGCCGATCTCCAAACTCGACGGCTGGGCCCATACAACCGCGGGCAGCCGTTGGATCGACCAGGATGAGGCGATCAGTCAGAGCCGCTATCATGCGTTCAAAAACGTCGCTCAGCTGGGGCCGATGCTGCTCCTGGACCCGACAACGGTGCAGCCCAATCAGGACGACCTGGAACGCATTGAGCAGCGGTTCATGAGCCGCTTCAGCGGCCCCACGAAGGCAGGCCGGCCCGTCATCCTTGGCGGGGTCAAGGACGTCAAGCCCTACATGACGACCCCTCGGGAGATGGATTTCGCCGCCAGCACCGACCAAATGCGGGACATGATCCTCGGCCTGTTCGGCGTCCCGCGCCAGGCGGCGATGTCGTCTGACGGCATGACCTACGGGAGCAATATCGCGGTCCTGAACTGGTTCTGCAGCTACACCATCAATCCCCTGACCAAGATGTTGGGGGATTGCTACACGGACAAAATTGCTCCTCGATATGACGAGCAGCGCCGCATCCGCGTCTACTGGGACGACTGCACGCAAGAGGACCCGGTGCAGAAACTGGCCGAGCATGTGGCCTACCTGGAAAAGGGCGTCCTGACCATCAACGAGGTCCGGCAGGAGATCGGCTACGCGCCCTACGAGTACGGGGGCGATAACCCCATGCTGCCGATCGGCATCCAGGAGTATCCGCTCAACGAGGAAGAGCAGTTCCCCGAGCTGTCGGCGGTCCAGGCTGCAGCGGACGAGGCGGAGCGGGCGGATGCCGAGGCGGAGGCGATGCGGAACGGGCAGCAGCCTGGCGACGAGGAGGGCAAGCCGCCGGGGCGGTTGTCGTCGGCGTTGAGCAATGGGCAGGCGAAGCGGCGCGAGGATTGGTGATGTGCGTTTGCACTCCTCATCTGAAGACGCCATGGTGCGGAAGACCCGGATGTCGCGCTCCGGTGCCGGAGATTGACTACAGGATGCTCTATCGTCCGTGTGTTGCATGCGAGAATAACGGGGAGATCGCTCCTGGGCATCAATGCCTTTCATGTTCAGGGATAGGATTTATCCCGATTGATGTGACGACGGATCGCTTTGACTGCCTAGTGAGCCTGGAGAGAGCAATTCGGAGGCTGGCAGCAGGCTGAGCCAGGGTGCCACATGACTGGTGAATTGGATGAGGCGAAAGGCCCGAAGAACCCCTACATCGAAATGACGCTAGCCCTGGGAGCCATCTGCCAGGGCATCCGGGACTGGCGGCCCGCGCATGGGACCAAAGAGGAGCTGCTCCTGACGATCTACCAGTTGTCTAGGAATGCCCTGACGGTCGCGGAAGAGGATGAGATGCAACGGAAGCTGGCGGTGCCAGATGCGCTGACGAATCCTATTAGAGCGCGAATTGTTGAATGAAACTCATCCTCCGCACCATTGACCCTCGGCATGGCCGTGACATTCCCACGGGCCGCAAGATCGCCCGCGCCCTGCGGGTCATCTTCCGCCGGCAGCAGCGCGAGGTGCTGGCGAAGCTGCGGCAGAATCCCGAGCGGGTGCCGTCGCTCAACCACTGGACGCAGCCGATGGCGACGGCAATGGAACCGCTACTGCACGGGTACTACGCGGAGGGCATCAGGGGCGCAATGAGGCGGATTAGGAGGCAGATACGGGAGAGGAAGGACCTTTTCCCCACGCATGTGGGGGTGAACCGACGTCCAGGATACGGCTTGGGTCGCCTTCGTCCTTTTCCCCACGCACGTGGGGGTGAATTGAAAGACGAAGGTGCCCCCGAAGACCGCCTCTTAGACGTCTTCGACCCCGCGTTCGATGTCTTCAATCCGCGCGTGTTGGAGGCGATCCGCCAGGCCGTGTTCCAGTTCTGCGATGCGACCAACCAGACCGCCACGCGCGAGCTGGGGCAGGCGATTCAGGACTTGCGGCGCGAGCTATCGACGGGCCTGGAGCGAGGTGAGGCACTCTTCCAGCTGACGGCCCGGGTGCAGGAGATATTCGACGATCCCATGCGGGCGTTCCGAATCGCCACTACGGAGGCCAGTCGGGCGGTCCATGCGGGGCAGCTGATTGCGGCCCAGGAGAGCGGAGTCGTGACGGGAAAGCGCTGGTTGGCTTCAGCGGACGCATGCCCCATGTGTTTGCCGCTCGATGGGGTGGAAGTGCCGTTGGACCAGCCGTTCGTCATCGCCGGCGTGGGGCCGTATGCGGTGATCATGCACCCGCCGCGGCACCCGCACTGCATGTGTACGTGGACGGAAGTGCTGGCGTGACCAGCAGGAGCGTAGCCCATGCCGAAGTCCAATGAGATCGCCCGCAGCAAGCTGACAAGGAAGCAGATTCTGGCGCTGCCGGCAGGGCGGAAGATGGATCGGCTGATTGCCGACTTCATGGGCGACTGGACCGATGGCGACTGGTGGTACAGCAAGGACGGGTCCAAGGAATGCCATAACGATAACGGACCAAAGAGGTATTCTACTGAGATCTCCAAAGTCTGGGAAGTGGTGGAGTGGCTGACGGATCGGTATGGCTGGGTCGAGGTAACGCAGCAGCGCGGGGGCGCCTGCGAATGCTGTCTCGGCACCCTGGACGGTGACACCTACGCTGCCACGGCCCCCGGTGGCACGGCGCCCCTGGCGATCTGCAGGACTGCCCTTCTGACCATAATCGGAGCCTGACCATGACTCGCACCAACGCCATCATCCGCAGCATCAGCAAACGCAATGAGCGCATCACGGCTTGGTTTGTCGAGAAAGACGGCATCACCTCATGGCCACCCCAAACAGGTTATGCCTGGAAGCTCGCCGGCGCCGAGAAGCTTATGCTGGCGGACCCCACCGGTTCCATGGTCGCAACCGATGACAAGCTGATGTCAGCCACGTTCATCATCAGCACCACCGCGCAGGATCGCGATGGCGACATCATGATCTCCAAGGGATGCTCGCTGGACAACTACAAGCGCAACCCCGTGGTTTTTTACAATCACCAGCAGAATCCCATCCCGATCGGCAAGGCCGTGGGACCCGATGGCAAGCTCGCCGTCTCGCTCCAGCCGGATCGCATCGTCGCTACCTGCTACTTCGATCAGCAGGACCCGGACGCCGCGTACATCTACGGCAAGGTGAAGCGCGGGTTTCTCTCGGCGACCTCGATCGGTTTCATTCCCCTGGAGGGGGAGCAGATCGCCTCAAAGGCAAAACCCGGCAGCGTGTTCCAGCGCGAAGGCTGGCTGTTCAAGCGCTGGGAGCTGCTGGAGTTCAGCGTCGTGGGGGTGCCGGCCAACCCCGAGGCCCTGATGCTGGACGACCTCGACACGGCTCGGATCAGCACGAAGCTGCGGAAGGCGCTGCAGCCGTACTCTGCGCTTACCCCGAAAGCTCACCTGCTGCCCGTCACGGAGAAAATGAAGCGGGATAGCGAGCTGATAACGGGGATCGTTGGCACCAGCGAGCCTGGTTCTGGCCGGCAATCCCTTACAGGTGCGACAACGATGGAGTTCAACCACGACGGTACCGTGACGGTGCATCCCACGACAGCCGCCGAGGAGGCCCCCGTGGCCGAAGAGAAGCAATACGACGAAGAGCCGGACGACGCCGGTGCCGACTCCGAAGAGAAGCAGATGCCCCTCGGGGCCCAGTGCCTGATGGAACTCGCGGCCCACATCCAGGCGAAGCTGCCCCAGCTGGAGCCGGGGATCGCGGTCCGGCGCTTGTATGAGAAGATCCTGCCGATGCTTGCAGCCGCGGCGGCTCGCGACTATCCTGACCTTGATCTTGGGATCGAGATGGCGGAGGATGAAGAGGAGGAAGAGCCGAAGAAGGAAGAGAAGAAATCGCACGTAACCCGGGCGATTGTCGATGCAAGGACCGGAGCTGTTGTGGACTGGTCCCCAGTCCTGAAGGAGATGTCGGCACTGCGGCGAGAGCTACGAATTGCGACGGGCAGAGTTGACTAACGATGCAACCGAACGGTAGACTACCACCTGATGGAGATCGCGCCGAGAAGGCCCACCGTGCTCAGCGTGCGATGGAAGAGCTGCTGCGGCGCGTCCTTCAGCCGGGCTTCACCGGCATCGGAGCGGTCGAGCTGGAAGTGCATCGTGGAGGAATCAACACGGTGCGATTGCAGACAAAGGAACTAGTATAACACACAAATAGCGCTCTGGGTACGGCACCCAGCGCATCCCATCAGCGGCCCATTTGCTGCTCCTCACCTGAGCCTAGCGAGCAAACCCCGCGGAAGATCACCTGATCTTCCACGGGGTTTTTGCTTTGCCGGCGAGAGGTTCAGCATATGGCGACCGCTACGGTCCCCGAGAAAGCCCCCGAACAAGTCGAAACGCCCGATCCCACGCAGGAAATCGTCAAAGAACTGCAGGCGCTGCGAGTCGAGCTGAAGGAAGCTCAGCGGCCCGTCAAGGACACCAAGGCCGTGATGGCCGGCGCCGAGAAGGTGGCCGCCACGGCGATCGACATGGACGAGGCGAAGCGTTTCGGCTGGAAATCCATGGGGGAGCAGCTGCTGGCGATCCGAAATTACGCCGTTAGTCGCGCCATGGATAAGCGGCTGAACCCAAGCGCCGAGTGGATGCAAAAGGCCGCGACCGGCCTCGGGGAAGCAATTGACTCCGATGGCGGGTTCCTGCTGGCGCCGCAGTTCGCCGAGGGCATCCGGGAGATCATGCACGCCGAGGAGAATCTCCTCGACCGCACGGACTCCATGCCGACATCGTCCAACAACATGACCCTCAGGGCCATTGACGAAACCTCCCGGGCCACGGGTTCCCGCCGTGGTGGCGTCAGGGGCTACTGGGCCGATGAAGGCGATCCCCTGGTCGCCTCAAAGCCCAAGTTCCGCAAGATCAGGCTGGAGGTCCATAAACTCACGGTCCTGGTTTACGCGACCGAGGAATTGCTGGAGGACGCCGGCCCGGGGCTGGAGAGCTACGTCCAGAAGGCGGCCGCTGAGGAAATCAACTTCTTGACCGGCGATGCCATCCTGAACGGCGAGGGCGCAGGAAAACCGCAGGGTATCCTGAGTTCGCTCGCCCTCGTCACGGTTGCCAAGGAGGCGGGCCAGCCGGCACTCACGATCGTGCCGGAGAACATCGCCGAGATGTGGAAGCGGCTTCACGCATCGGCTCGCTCGAATGCAATCTGGCTGATCAACCAGGACACCGAACGCCAGCTCGATCTGATGAACGTTGCGCTCGGTACGGCTGGCCAGCTGCTCTACATGCCCCCGGGGGGGTTGACGGCTGCTCGGTATGCGACCCTGCGGGGCCGGCCCGTCATCGAAACAGAGTTCAACCCCACACTCGGCACCGTGGGGGATATCGTGCTGTGCGACATGAAGCAGTACCTGACGGTCGTCAAGAGTGGTGGCATCAGGTCCGCAATGTCGATGCATGTCGAGTTTCTCACAGACCAGATGGTTTATCGCTTCACCTACCGGGTAGACGGACAAACGTGGTGGAACTCTGTTCTGACGCCCTTCAAGGGCGCTGCCACACAGTCGCCTTTCGTCGCTCTTGCAACTCGCGCGTAATCCTGGGCTAGGCAGTTCCTAGCGTCCTTGCTTAGCTTGAAGGAGTTCTAATATGCGTTTCTGTGAAAACAACAACATCAGCTCTGCCGTTGTGCCGGTCGATTTGGGTGGGGGTGCGAATGACGGCGACTGGGTGTCGCTGGAGAACTACCATCATGTCTCGGTGGTGTTATTCAAAGCCATCGGGACCGCGGGCGATGACCCCACGTTGACGATGGAGCAGGCGACGACCAACACCGGCACCGGAGCGAAGGCCCTGACGTTTCGCAACATCTACGTCAAACAAGGCTTGTTGCTGACGGCCGTCGGCATCTTCACCCGGGTCGATCAGGCGGCGGCAGCGACCTACACCGATGCCACCTCGGCCGAACTGCAGGCCATCTGGGTCGTGGAATTTGACTCCGACGAGTTGGACGTGGACGGCGGATTCAAGTTTATCCGCGCCCGCGTGGCCGATGTCGGCGGTGTCCAGCTGGGCTGCATTCTCTACATCCTGAGCGAGGCGCGATTCGCCCAGGCGGTGGTGCCGTCCGCCCTGTGATCTTGTTTGGGGCCCTGGCCTTTGGCCCCTGGGTGAGTCCCTAACAAGAGGTAACGACGATGGGTACAAAATCTTATTTTGCCCCGGGGATCGGCAACAGCGGCTCGGTGCTGAATTACACCGATCCCGTGCTGTCCCCCGCCAGGGGAACGAGTCTCTGGCAGAGCTGCCCGCTGCTGGAGATGATGGCCGACCCCACGGTGGGTCATGTCTTTTTCGACGATTTCCATCACCTGACCAAGGCGGCCGATGATTGGATTTTGACACAGGCTACGGCAGGAACGGCCGTGGCTGGCACACTGGCCGGCGGGGTGGCGACCTTGAACGCCGGTGCCGTCACGGACGGCCAGGGACCGCAAATTCAGCTGGCCGGTATCGACTTCCAGCCCGCTGCGGGCAAGCATCTGTGGTTTGAAACCAGACTCAAGATATCGCATATCAGCGGCGACATTTTTGTCGGCCTGGCTGAACTCGACACCACCCTGGTGGCCACGTCGGCGTTGACGACGGCGAACGGGATTGGGTTCGAGTCCTTCACCGGCGACGGCGTGCTGATCGCCTCCAGCGAGCAGGCGACCGCCCGGGGGACGGTGGCGGCGGTCAAGACTCTCGTAGCTGCTACTTACGTGAAGCTCGGCTTCGTGGTCAATGGTGTCACCGACGTGACGTTTTACGTCGATGGCGTCGCCAACGCCACCATGCTGTTGACGGCCAATATCCCGATCGTGGCCCTGACGCCGTCGTTCACGGTCCACGCGACCGGCACCGATCAGGCCGTCCTGGACATCGACTGGGTCAAGGTCGCGCAACTACGCTAAGGGGAGTGCTGACGTATGAAGACTCCTCTCGGGATACCGATTCACGGAGATTTCAGTTCCGCTGACGCCTCGGCGCTGGCGGAAACCGCGGCTCGCATCTTGCTCTACGGGCCCGACTCCACGGTGGCCATCACGGTGACGGCGGCCGAGTGGGTGATCGTCTCAGACCTGACGATCTCCGTAGGGGCGACGGCCCAAACGGTCACGATCTACGACGGCGCCAACAATGCCGCGGCGGCGGGGGAAATCATCGCTCGCGTGACCCTGGCGATCGGGACCAGTATTGCGATCTCACTCAACGTGCCGCACTACTGTAAGGCGGGGACGTGGCCGAAGGTGGCCACTGGAGCCGCTGGCCAAGTGGACGTGGCGATCCACGGGACGATCGATAAGCGGTGATGCATGACCTACTACCGGGTCTGTCTGAGGGCAGGCGGATCGATCGTGGCGGATGCCGCGACGACGCGCCTGATGATCTCGCAAGGGAAGGTGATCTCGGTGAAAGCGATCGGGCGAGAAAGCCCGCTATACCAGCGACGGGAAGTGACACCCGCCGCTGGTACCCATTACCTGACGAAGTGAAAAGAAAAGGTCAGATAAACGTGGCTGATTCTTTGATGGCAGCGTCTGCCATCTCGATCGGTTCACCCCCACATGCGTGGGGAAACCACGTTCGTCTGACCAGACGATGGTTTTAACTGCGGCTCCTGGGAATTGCAAGCAAAAATGGCACTGACCACGCTTCCTAGTTTGAAATGCTTCTTGGGTATTCGGTCCAACACCGAAGATGCCCGGCTTGCCGCCATGATTGACGCAGCGGATGCGGCTATAAAGGAGTATCTGGGGCGCGACATCGAGCAGGCCACCTACACGGAGTTCTATTCGGGGGACGGGATGCCCCTGCTGATCCTGCGCCAGCGGCCGGTCATCAGCATCACCAGCATCCACGTGGACTCCGGGGCATACTACGGCCAGGCGTCAGGCGCCTTTTCATCGTCGACGATCCTGGTGGCCGGGACCGAGTATGCCCTGGTCTTTGACACCACCATCGGCGCTGTCTCGGTGAGCCGGCGCGGCATCGTCGAGCGGATCAATAGCGTGTGGCCGCTGGCGATCTCCAGCGGGGCCTTCTATCCCGCGTGGTCGGATCAGCAGCGGACCGGGGGGCTGTCGCACGAACCGCCGTTGCCGCGCGCGGGTAACATCAAGGTCGTGTACGTGGCCGGCTACACGGTGGCGACGAAGCCGAAAGACCTGGAGTTGGCAGAGAACCTGTACGTATCGCACCTGCGCCGCACGGCGAAGTTCGGCGGCGGGTCCCCGCAATCGGAATCGCTCGGCCAGTACAGCTACAGCCTGTTCGGGCCATCGTCGGGCAACGGCAGTGGGGCCGAGATGGCGTCAATTCGGCAGATCCTGTCCAGGTACCGCGAGGTGGCCGTATGAGCTACGACGCCCTCCTGGCCGAGGACACGGTGACGGTCCAGCGGCCGACGATTGCCAAGGACACCAGCGGCGGCTCCACCCATCTGCCGTTCGTGGACAAGGCGGAGGCGGTCGAGATTCCGGCGCGCGTAGAATCGCTCTCCTCGGACCAGCGATTGAAGTATCAGCAGTTGGATATGCACGTGGCTTATCGGGTCTTCCTCCCGGGGGATACGGACATCGACAACGGCGATGTGCTGGTCACGAGCGATGGAATCTTGATCCGGGTCGTAGGCAGGGTGGAGTACAGGGCCATGGGTGGCATTGACTCCTACCTGGAGATCCTGGGCGCGGATGATTGAGGTGCAGGGATGACGTTGCAATGGAACGGTGCCCAGGTGTCTGACGAAGTGCGAAAGCTCGTTGCTCGCAGCTTCCGCAAGGCCGCCTTTCATGCGAGCAGGCGACTCAAAGAGACGCTGAGCGTGCCGGCTCCACGGAAACGGGTAAAATCGGCTACCGGCATTATCTACTATCGGGCCACCGTGCCCGCGACCCCGGGGGCGCCGCCGCGCAAGCTAAGTGGCCGGCTGCGGGCGAGCGTGACGCAGGAGTTCAACGACGATAAGTTGGTGGCTCGGATCGGAACCAATGTCATCTATGGGCGCGTACACGAATTCGGGAACCATCCATGGCTGGTCCGAACGATCTTGGCTATCCGGCATGAGCTGCTGGCGATTATGGGGCGATTCTAGGCCGGAGGCGTGATGCGTGGCCGACAGCCTGTTCGGTGCCCTGCTGGTGAAGTTCAACGCCTCGGCCGCGCTGGTGGCTGCGGTGCCGGGTGGCCTCTGGATGGGCCAGGTGCCGGAGACGACGGCCCTGCCGTTCTGCGTGCTGCTGACGACGGGTCAGACGGTGGAGTGGTCGACGGGTTCCCCGTACGTGGAATCGTCGCTGATTCAGTTTGTCGTCTTTGCCAAGGGACTGGCGACGGCAGAAGCGGCGGCCGATCTGCTCAAGGCGGCGTTCGACTTCGCGGCCCTGACGTTCACCAGTGCCGTGACGTTGGCTCTGTACCGCGAAGGCTACCTACCGCAGGCGGATGAGCTGCGGGCGCCGGATGGCGAGATCGTGTACGGGGTGACGGTTGACTATCGAGTCATGATCCAGAGAGCGAGGACGTAGTGCCGACGTTCGATCTGGCGGCCAAGTACTTCCTGGATTTCAACGCCGTTTTGACTGAGGCGTTTGGTACCGCGTCGGCTCAGAACAGCATCCCAGATGCCTTGGTGCCCGGCTCGACGAATTTCGCCGCGATCCAGAACGTCCTGAGCAATGGCACTGCCGCCAACCAGGCGACCAATCTTTGGCACGATCGCCGGAGCGTTGGGGCGGGAGCAAATGATGATTTGGATCTCAACAATGCCTCGATCCTCAATGCCTTTGGCCAGGCGCTGGCGTTGACCAAGGTGGCGTGGGTTTTCTTTCGCATCGTGACCCCGGCGACGACGGTACGGCTCGTTCTCGGCGCCGCGGCATCTAATCCCTGGCAGGCATGGTTTGGGGCCACGACTCACACAGAAGAAGTTCAGAATCTGTTTTTTAAGGACAACCAGATTGACCAGTGGACGGTCAGCGGGACCAGTAAGGTTCTGCGGGTCAACAACCCTACAGCGAGCGCGGTGATCTACGACATCGTAATACTGGGGTCCCCATGAGCGAGTCAGAGCCGAAGGAAGTACAGGCAATCGTGTATGGCGAAGGCGTGGACATGATCGTTGCAGTCCGCTGCCCCGAGTGCGGCCGTGCCCAGGGTTCGCGTGAGTTGAAACCGTTCCCCTGCACCTGTGGGACGTGGCTGGACCCGAAGGCATCTACGAAGAAACAACCGTGAGGTGAGGTATGGCGTTCGTCGCAGGGTTCTCGAATCCGGTCACGTTCCAGGCGGTGGGGGCTGGGGCCGCCACGACTCTCAATATTACCGGCTGGACTGGCGGCGAAGAAGTCGTGCGACTCATCACGACCCACAGCGGCACAGGAGGCCTGCAAGCCTGCATCGCCGGAATCTACGATTTTCTCTCCAACGTGACGGCCAACTATGATCTTGCGGCCTTCCCGCACGCGACCCCGCCACAAATCAAAGCCGGGGTCAAAGGCACCGTTACGCTTGCCACCGGCGCCGGGGTCAACAACAAATTCACCATGGGCGTTTTGATCACCAAGGTCAATTACGCATCTCCGGTCAATGGTTTGATGAATTACAACTTTGACGTCGGTCTAGACGCCAGCACCGTGGCGACTGTGACGTATCCGACCTAAAGGGGAGTACGGTAGTGGATTTTATGGCCCACTTGGGGCGCGAGACGGAAGTCCAGGCGTTGGGACGGACCTGGAAGCTTGCTCGGTTTGATCGAGCGACCTGGCGGCAATGGATGGACTGGGCCAAGACCCAGCTGCCAGATCCGGTCGAAGAGGCCCTCCGGATTATTGACCGGTTGCCCGAGAAGGTGGCGGGCGAGATTGTTCGGAAGGCCCTGGATGAAAAGGCCATTCACCTCGGTCTCGGCAGCCCGAAGGTGAATGGGTTGCTGGGCTCCGTGGAAGGCGCAGCTTACCTGGCGTATCTACTGTTGCGCAAGTATCAGCCCGAAGCGGGGGAAGAAGAGGGCTGGCAGATCGTGCTGGAATTGGGCCTAAAGGTGATGCAGGAGAAGTTCGACCAGGCATCCGGGGCTGTGCCGGCCCTGGGAAACGAATAGGGCCCGGCGAGCAAGACCCTCCGCCGGGCGCCATTGACCTTCGGACGATTGACCGGTTTCTGCTCCAGGAACGCCACCTGCGGCCCTGGGAACTGGATCAAATGACCATCCCCGAGATGGTCCTGTACCTGGAGAAGAACGACCCGGCCCCACAGGGCGGCAGTCCTGGCGTCATGGGCCAGGCGGACCTGGAAGCGTATGCGGAGTGGTGGCGGTCCCTGACACCGCGGCAACGGCTGGAGCAGGCGAGGTAGCAATCGTGGCATTCAAATTGGCCGAGCTGTTTGTCGAGATCTCTGCCAAAGGCTTCGTCGCTTTCAGTGATGAGCTGCGCTCCATGCGGCAGCAATTGGACCTCGTTGATCGCTCGGTCCGGTTCGGGTTCCTGCGGCAGTTCCTGCAAGAAAAACTTGTTATCGAGAGGGCCCGAGATTTTGCGGTCCTGAGAGCCGAGCTAGGGACCGTGGGGGCTCACCTGGCCCGGTTCGGTCAGCAGATCGGGCGCTTTCAGGAGCAACTTGGGGCTGTCACGGGTCTGGTCCGGCCCCTACAGGTCGCTGCAGCGAGCCTGTCCGCCCTGGTGGCAGTTGGGCTCCGGGGGACCGTTCAGGCCAATGCCCTGGCGTTTCAGTTCGAGCGTCTGGGCCGCGCCGTCGGCGACATCTTCGCTCCCATCATCAACAAGGTGGTCGATATCGTGGCCCGGTTGGCCGAGTTCTTCCGCGGCCTATCGGATCAAACGAGGGACCTGATTGCCAATTTTGCCCTTGCGGGCGTGGCGGTCCTGGCAGTCGCGACCGTGTTGCCCAAGTTGGTAGGCGGGATCTCGCTGGTCGTGGCGGGCATTCAGGCCTTGACGGTAGCGTTTACAGGTTTGAACGGCGTCACGGGCGGCATCCTGATCGTCATTGGGGCGATCGTGACGGCCCTGGCGGCTATCTTCCTCGGGACCGAAAAAGGGCGTGCGGCCCTGGGGAAATTGTTCGATGCTCTGAAGCCCCTCTTCGGCGCTTTCGCCGAGTTGGCATCGCTGGTCATTGACGCATTCAAGCCCTTGATCGACCTGGTGGTTGAACTGGCCAGTGCCCTTATCGCCACCCTGGTGCCGGTACTGAAGTTCGTTGCCGAACTGATTGGCAACATGGCCAAGAACCTGCGCGACCTGCTGGAGGGCCTTGGACTGGTCAAGCCTGAAGCGGACCGAAAGGCCGGCAATCGTGCCCGCCTGGAACCGGGTGGCGGGGGGTTTGAGGATGTGGGGAAAGTGTTCGAGCGCGTCCAGATTGCGGCTCTGAAGGCCGACCTGGGCGCCCAGGGGAAGACGGTAGAGCAGCAGCAACTGGAAGTTCAGAAGCAGATGCTGGAGGCCCAGCAGATGACGAACGACAAGCTTGGACAGCTACGGCCCGCGGTGGCACGGTAATGCCTACCTTCACGTCCGTTACCAATTCGGCCACGATTCTGAACGATTCGGGCTTAGTCCTGAACGTCGGGAAGTTGTTGAGTCTGCCATCCGCGAATCGGCGGCCGGATTACGAGGTCCAGTTCGTTTCGGACAACTCCCAGGCGCTCGAGGTCTACGACGTTTTGTGGCGTTCAAAGGATCGGTTTATCGAGTCGCTCCTTGGCCACAGTTCCAATATCTCGTTCTCGACGCAGCCGAAGAACGTGTCGTTCGATGGCTCCACCATCACGGCCACGACCGCAGCGGCCTCGGCAACCATCACGATCACTGGCTTCACGGTCCAAGCCGTGGACGTGGACCGTTTGCTCGTCGTCTACAGTGGCGCCAACTTCATCGCCGGCACCTACAAGGTCGTCTCCACGGGGGCCAGCACCTGGACGCTGGACAGGAACGTATCTAGTGCGGCTGCCAGCGGCCTGGTGGCCAAGAGTGCCGGCAAGGGGCTGCTGCTGCGCACGCCCCCGGCCCAGCACCGGGAGTATCCGTGGCTCTACGCGGTCGAAGCCCGCATCATGGAAGGGATCGGGATTCCCGGCAAGGGGCAGAACGGCCAACTCTACTTCTACGACACCGACAACAACACCGATGGCTACGCCCGGATGGCCATCACGTACCGGGCGCTGGATTATCAGGTAGAGAGCGATGGCGTGGCTGCGGCGTCCTCTCTGAAAGAATTATCCCGTTACGTGTCCCGTTACTACACCTATGCGTCTCAGTCTATCGAGTTGCCGGGCCAATCGTTCAAGTTCGTCTCGGACAACCAACCGATCGTAACCGGCTTCGCCAAGGTCCTTCCCACGAAGGAGCTGACGTACATTTGGCGCGAAGTTCCCGAAGTCCCCGAGATGAACATCGAAGGGTGTATCGGCTCGGTCAACTCTGTGCTGTTTGATAACTGCTACCCGGCCGAGACACTGCTCTTTGAAGCTCCTAACACCAGGCGCTATCGTGCCACGACGGGGAAAATTCAGTGGGAGATCAGCTACAAGTTCAAATTTCGGCCTACTGGCTGGAATGTAGCGTACCGGCGCAATGCGGCCGGCGGCCCTCGGTTCGAGGCCGTGGTGGCGAACGATGGTTCGGGGCTGAAGCCCTATACGTCGGTGGACTTCGCCAAGCTGTTCGAGGTTCCTTCAATCACGACGATTTGATCAGCGCCCCTGGAAAAGATGGCGATTGTTGAATCGATCAATGGCGGCATCCTCGGCGTCGGCGGCGTTTTTCCGGCGCACGCTTTCAGCATAATCGATGGCCGCCTTGTCCTGGGAACGCAAGCCTTGCGGGACTTGCGTTGTGGATGGCACTGTGCCGGCTATTGATGGTACAGCTGCCCGGATCGAGGACGCCGCGGCAGGTTTGACAGTTTGCACGCCGGCCTGGATCAGCAACAGGCAGGGGCAGACGCAGGTGATGAATGTGATCAAGCAGGCAATCAGGCCAAGGCGTGCACGGTCGGTCATGACGGATTCTCCTGGAGACTTTGCGCGGGCTACTAGCAGCTGAACGATGGGCAGGATGGAGAGCAAGGAAAAATCCCGGAATTCCTAAGTCTTTGGTGTCATGATGCCGCTACAACCGTTCCCCCTTATCGAGCCTGCCGGCCAGCTTTCCGCGGGCGAGCTGAATCGCCTCGGCCACGAGGTCGAAGCTCACGATCGCGTGGAAGGCTCCGGGATCGAGGTGACGCGCGACGGAACCGGGTTTCAGCTGGTCGTCCGCCAGCCTGTCAGCATCTGGGGCAAGATCACGGCCGCGGGCGGCGGGCCCCCGACCCCGCACGCCTGGACCCAGCAGAAGACCGACACCAGCGGCAACTTCACCGACAACACCATCGGGCTGAGCGGCACCACGAGCGTGCTGCCCGCCTACGCGAGCGATGGCAGCAGTGTGACGATCAACACGATCGTGCGACTTTTCCTGGCTCCTGAGGGCGACTTCTACCTATTCGAGACGCCCTCCATGGGCGGTGGGGCCGGGACCCTGACGGTTCGCGAGGTCGACCTTGCCCCCACCGTCACGATGGTCACCACCCTGGAATTCGACCAGGCGGATGGCTACGTAGTCAGCACGCCCAGCGCTGGCGTGGCCCGAATCGATCATGCGGATGCCTCGGCGACCCAGCGGGGCATTGTGTCGCTCGTTGCCCAGACGATGGGGTCGGGCGATAAGACGTTCGTTAGCAATGTTTTTGCCGGAGGTAAATTCGATGCCTTTGGCCTGGCCGTAGGTGGTGCGCTCGGGACCGTCTATTTTGTCGGTGGCTCCTCGGCGGTGGGCCTATCGAGCGACAATGGGATTGACGGGGTTTTTCACAGCGCGATCGTAGGCAGCACGTTCAAATGGCGATTGCGTGGTGCTACCGGCCCGAACCAGGCGTTGGCCATCTTCTCTTCTGAAGCAGGTGATGTCTCCGCTACGCCCGCATTTGGGATCAGTCCCGATGGTGGCACCACGGTCAGCCGCGGCCTCTACGACACCATCGCGACACCGGCCAACAACTGGACCATCACGGGCGGCATCATTACTGGCAAATCAGCGGGTAACACGCTCGACGTGAATCTGGGTGGCACTGGAGCCACCAGCTTTACCCTGCGCGGCATCCTGTTCGGCAACGGCACTAGCCCCGTGGGGGTCACGGCTGCCGGCACCACGGGTCAGGTCGTGACCGCCACGACCTCGGGGGACCCGACGTGGCAGAACCTCGCCGAGGCCAACAGCACCACCAAGGGCATCGTCAACCTGGTGGATCAGTTTCTCGGGGCCGGCAACAAGACGGTCGAAACCCTTGTGGTGGCCGGTGGGGTCTCGATTAGCATCACGGGGGCAAAGGCGCAGTTCGACGGCATCGCGTACTTCGGCTCAGACATCTGGATCAAACATACGCAGAGTATTGTTGTCTACAATGGCGGGGTCACGACAAGCCGAATTTTCTTCAACACCACGTTGTCGGAAATCTCTTTCGACCTGGCCGACGGGTCGGATCTGCTGAGGCTGCGGCTCGATACTTTCCTGAGCAATACGCTGTGCGATCTGACCCACAACGGGGCCGGGGTGGTGCCGCAGTTCGCCGTGAACGGCACCCCGGGGATCACGACCAGCGACGGTGTTGGGGTCACGACCAAGGGGGGGATCGTAACGGGCGTCACGAGCACGGCATCGGAATTTCTGTCGCGGAATTTCCTGGGGATCTAGATGGCGTTTCTGGAAATCAACAACAATGGCACTCTCAATTCTACGACCCCCGTGACGGTCGTCGCCGCCCCCGCTGCCTCGACGCGCCGGCTGCTGAGGAACATCGTCTTCTACAACGCCGACACGGCCAGCGTGACCCTGACCCTCAGTTACGTCCATGGGGCCAATACACGGATTTTGAAGCGCGTCACCATCACGACGCTCGACACGTACGTGTGGGAGCCACCGCAGTTTCTCGACGCGACGAACAAGAGCTTGACGGCTGTGCTGGCGGGAGCCATTACGACAACGCAACCGGACTTTGTCTCGAATTACGTGGATGTGACATGAGATTAGCCATAGCGAATAGACTCTACCGATGGCTCGGCGGCTGGTGGTGCGGGGACATCCGAGCGCCTGGCGACAAGTTGGAGCTAGAATGCGGACACCCCGATGAGGACGGCAGGCCATTTCATGTGGTCCATACCTCCGACGATGGCTACATGCTGTGGATTGGTTACCACGACCAGTGGCTCTTCCACTGTCGGGCCGAAGAGGCTCGACGGCTTGCGTGGTTCATCCTGTGGACCTGGTGGATCAAGGGAACCTGGTGTGGACTGAAGAGCGTCCTGTGGTACTGGGCCTTGCGAGTCAGAATCCAGTCCTGGCAGCACAAGCCATCTCAGCCCCGTGGCTGAGGATAGCCGCCCTGTGACGTGATCTGAGAAGGGCAGATGAATGGACTTCACCAAGATCGCTGCCGATTTTGGCATCACGGCGGCCTTGTTGCTGATGCTGGTTTATGCGCTCTATCGCATGGGCACCTGGCTGGCGAAAAACGTCGTCAAGCCCCTGGCGGATCGCCACATGGTCTTCATCGAAAAAATCGAGAAGGTCCAGGTCGAGCAATCCGCGACCCTGCAGGAGATCGCCAGGACGCAAGAAAAACAGACCGATATCCAGCGCGATGAGATCGTGGAGCTGAAGGGGATTCGACAGCTAGCGGAAGCCACGAGAGATGACCAGGTAAAAGGACGCATCAGCGCGATCGAAGAATTGAGAAAGGATCACAGGGAAATCATGCGGCGACTGCCTCTGCCGGGCGGTGCCGGTGCGGAGCGTGCGGAGCACAAGGAGGGCGATCCGACATGACGGGCGCGGCCGAGGCAGCTCTATGGGGCATTTGGCTGGTCACCATTGGTATGATGATATGTATGGCCATGGAAGCGAAAATCTTGCGCCCCGAGAGGAGGAATCCAGTGGAGAGCAAACCGACGCAAGCCGCCGGGATCGGGATGGTGGTGAATCCCCAGATGGTGGACCGGATGGAACTGGTCGAAGAGGAGAACCGCAAGCTGCGGGAACAGTTGCGGACCTATGAGACCAAGGTGCGTCGCCTGGATGACGATGCCGCGGCCCCCACGGCGGAGAGCGCTCGCGAATTGATGGCCGTGGGGACGTACCAGGAGCTGGCCCAGTACCACGCGGGCAAGGCGGCCGATTACGCCCTCATCGCCCTGGTGCTATCAAGGGACCTCGGCAAGAGCTCGTAAGGTATGGCGAAGCCGGACGCCAAGCGAATCATGGCGCCCGAGGAGGTCGTGGAGGCGCTCGAGATCACGGCCCAGCTGGCCCACACGACTCGCACCCGTGTCATGGAGGCAGCCTGCTGGTCCTTCTCGCTCTTGCCCGTGGAATCGAGGCAGCGACTCGTCTGGCAATGCTGGGATTATGGAACTCTTCCGGGGATTGCTGCAGAGGTCGCGCAGCCGGCCGGCCGGCGCTGGCTCGCCCGCGGGATCGCCTGGGTCCGCCAAGCCTGGCAGTCCCTCGCTCCTGGGTTTGCTCGGCAAGACCGGGGACCAGCTCGGCCTGCCCGGCCGCCAGACCCTGATTGCTGCATTGTGGTTTTTCGCCCAGCAGGACCTGAGCTTGCGTTTAGTCATCGTGAAACAATATCTCGCCTATAGAGGACTAAGTGAATGAGACTCGTCGTAGAACAACTGGAAGATCGCCTGACCCCGGCGTCCATTTCCCTCCAGGGGGGGTTGCTGTCGATCCTGGGAGACGATGCCCCCAATGTGGTGAACGTTGGGTTATCGGCCGACAGTATGAAAGTGTTGGCGACGATCGACAATCAGTCGGCGATGTATGCCACGGTGGCGGTCCAGATGGTGAGGGTCGAGGGTGAGGGCGGGAACGACATCCTGACGGTCCTGCTGCCAAGCGTCACGACCATCATGGAGGGGGACCGGGGGGATGATACCCTGTGGACCTTTGGCAATGACCGCATCTTCGGCGGCACCGGGGCCGACACCATCTACTCAATCGTCGGCACCAGCGTGATTGACGGCGGGTTCGGCCGGGATCGACTGATCGGCAACGGGACCACCCTCTTCGGCAATGACCGCGAGGACCGGCCCAACGTGGTGTTTGGCGTCACGACTCAGCCGGTGCAGTTGCTGGGTGGTGTGCTGTATCTGCTCGGTAGCGGGGGAGATGATCGAGCGATTGTGCAGGAGCAAGGTGGGCAGCTGCAGGTGGTGTATAACGGGCAGACCATGGGGTTTGCCCGTGGGGCGGTCGATACGATCGCTGGGGTATTGGGGAACGGGAATGATCATTTCCTTAACTTCTCCACGGTCGATTCCGTCGTGTATGGGGCTGCCGGGGATGACGTGCTCGTCGGCGGCGGCGGGGTTGATTTGCTCAAGGGCGGAGCCGGAAACGACGTCCTGGTCGGCAACGGGCGCCGCGACGATCTCAGCGGCGACGCCGGAGCGGATGTGCTGGTCGGCGGGGCCGATTCCGATATCCTCCGCGCCGATCTCCTGGACGTGCTGTTGGCCGACGATCGGGACCTGATCCTGAGATTCTGAGGTGATTACATGCCGCGCTGCCGGTTCGATGATGGTGAGGCGATTGCTCGATTCCACCTGGATCAGGGATGCGTGGCCTTCCCGGAGGATCGCGTCCAGGACCTTTGCTGGCATCATGCGCGGCGGGCGACGCCCCTGGGATCGTTCGAGCTGATCGAGGACTACACGTTGCCTGGCGGTATGCGGGCACTGGAGCTGCTGCAGACATAGGCACCCCGTTGTGCCGGGCCGGGGTATCACCGCGTCGATCCCCGGCCTTTTCTCTTGTCCTGGCGATGCTGATTGGCGATAATGTCCGCACGGCGCGGTGGGAGAAGCTCCCTACGATGCGATCCTTCGCGCTGGCACTTCTGTTTCTCCTCTGGCTGATCCCTCCTGCCCGGGCGCAATCTGGATTTTCCTGACCAACATGTCCCGTTTCTCCCGGCCAGTTCGTCCGGGCAGGTGCTCCTCCGGTAGTTCGCGAATCCCGTGAACCCTACGGTATTCCGCACCAAGCCCCGGTGCCGGCGAAGTTGGTGGCGGCCAGTGTCCATATCACGAATGACCTCGGCGGCTCTATCAGTGGTGGGTCCGGGACTGTGGTGTGTGTCGAGGGTGACCGCGCCCTGGTCCTGACCTGCAGGCATCTGTTTCCGGCAGGCGGCGCAGGGCGGGTAACCGTTAGACTCCCGTCCGGCCGCGGTTTCCTCGCTACGCTTGTCGGCGTCGATGACCGGGCTGATCTGGCGGCTGTCGCGATCCAGGGGGATGCCGCGACCCCCTGGGTGCCGTTGGCCTCGACCCCCACGGCGTCGGGCGAACAGGTGTGGCAGGTCGGCTACCCGCACGGCCGCGGACCGGTCCAACGGGTCGGCCAATCGATCGGCACGCGATCCTGGACCCAACAGAACGTCCCCGTCGCCTCCTTCCGACTCAACACCTCCAGCGGCGATAGCGGCAGCGGGATCTTCCGGGCCAGCGATCAGACGCTCGTCGGCGTCCTGTGGGGCGGTTCAGGGGATGAGAGTAGAGCGACTGGAGTTTTGGAGATTCAGCGTTTCATCAGCCAGCGCTGCCAGCAGTGGTTTCCGCGCTGGCGCGATCCTGGCGTTACCGTCGTGGTTGCTCCGCGGGCCCCGGGTGGTGTCGTGACTCCGCCCCCGGGGCCGCCCTCTCCCGATACTGCGATCCTGCTGGCGGAACTGCGCAAGCTACAGGTGCAAATCAATGAGCTTAAGACCGTTCGACCCCTGCCAGGACCTCAGGGACCAGCTGGTGCGGAAGGTCCTCCAGGCCCTGCGGGACCAGCCGGGATTCAGGGTCTACCTGGCCGAGTCGGCCCTGCGGGCGATCCGGGAATCCCCGGATCAGCCGGCCCTCCTGGACCTCCAGGTGCGGCTGGACGCGATGCTGACACCGCGGCCATCCGAGCCGAAATAGATGCGCTGCGGAAGCAGACACAAGAGATCAAAGCAGCAAGCGAGCGGGAACGTACCCGGATCGAACCAATCAAATAGGGGAGTATCGGTATGGCGATTGATGCAACGATAGCTGGGTCTTTAGAGCACGTGGTTCTCTCGAGCGCCCAGGGGCACGCTTTCGTGATGGAAGCTCAGCGGATCGGGATGCTGGAAGGGAAGGTCGGGATGCGCGAAGGCTTGACCCAGCGCATCATCGGCGAGAGTGGTGGCGGCCAGGCGCGGGCGTTCCTGCCGGCGATGCTTGGTGGTACCCCCACGGCGGTCCCGGGCATGAAACCACCGGGGACGTGACATGCTGGCCAAGACGATTCTGGCCGCCCAGCAGCTCCAGGAGTTAATCGCTGGAGTGTACGAGTACAACCAGCGCGGTCCTGTCCTGGCCCTGGTGTTCTTCGCCGAAGATGGCACGACTCTCCCGGTCGCGTGGGTCGAGGTTCTGGCCGACGACGTGGGCTTGAAAGTCCGGACGCGGCCGGAACTGTCCTCGGAAGAAATCGTCACAGCCATGAGCGCGGGGTTCGCCAATGGCAACCGATGAGGAGATACTGGCGACCGCGTTCATCAACGAAGTCAAGCTCCATGGTCTGGCGATGCAAGAGTTGCGGCTGGCGTATCTGGCTGCCACGCAGGATTCCAAGGAGTCCATCAGTGCTGTTCTGGCGCAACGACGACAGGAAATCCGCACAGCCCGCCAGCAGCTCCGACCTGGAGGACCTGGCCCGGGCGGAAGCCAGCCAGCAGATCCTGGCAAAACGATCGAAGCTGGGGGTGGCCCAGGAGGCGATCCTGACCAAGGACCTGGCGGTGCTGGCGGCAGCGGATCGACAGAAGGTCAAACGACTGGAGGACAAGGTCTTGGGTCAGCCGCTGAGCCCAAACCCTGAAGATCCCGTGGGCGATATCATCGTCTGCGACGATTACAACGTGAACCGCTCCACGGGGTGGTCGAAAACCGCCGTCGGGGTCGGGTCTGTGTTGGCCGGCGCCGTGACGGCTGCCGGCATCTGGTGGGGTACGCGGGATCACGGGAAGGAGATTGTCACGCCGACCCCGGCTCCCGCCCAGGCTCAGGAGTGGTGGGAGGTACATGAGCGGCAGCAACCCAACGGCACCTGGAAGGAAACCGAGCGAGTGAAGTGGCGGCGGCTGCCCGATGGATCGATCCAGCAAATGGCGAAGTAAATGCCCTACCGCTGGCGCTCCTGGCTGCTGACTCTCCTGGTCGTGGTAGCGTTCTGCGTCCTGGTCCCCCTGTGTGCGGCCGCAGATGGAATACGAGGAGAGGAATCGTAAATGATTCTGCTGATTCCAAGCCGACACACCTCGTAGGTGTGTGTCTGATGATGAGACCTGCCGGCGCCCGGCAGCGCCGGCGGGTCCCTTTCTGAGGAGAGATGATGGCGACCGGCAATAGCCTCTGCGTGTTCCGGCCCCTGGACAACGAGCCACCCGCTGCGTCCTTCATGACTCTTGATCTGCGCAACGGCCACCCCGTTCTCGATGCTGACGGCAGCGCTGACGAGGAAGCCGTGTTCACTGGCATCATGCCGGCCCACTATGCGGGTGGCGGCGTAACCGTGAAGCTGCACGTGGCCTTCACGAGCGCGACCTCGGGGACAGTCAACATCGAGGTCAGCTGGGAGCGAATCACCGGTCTGGACATCGACGCCGACAGCTTCGCCACCATGACGGACGCGAGCGCCACACCCAACGGTACCAGCGGCATTGAGACCATTGTCAGTATCGCCTTCGCCGACGGCGCCGCTATGGATTCTGTGGTGGCGGGCGACCTGTTTCGGCTCAAGGTGCGGCGCGATGCTGATGGGACGAATGGAACGGACGACGTAACTACAGATATGGAGCTTCTAGGTATCGAAATAGTGGAGCAATAGCATGGCGGTTCTCAATGCAGCTCAGCGCAAGGCCATTCGGGCCGCCTGGGGAGCGGACCTTAGCTCTCGCAAGGAGGCCTTTCCTCTGACGAAGCCTCAGCTGGATGCCGCGGTAGACGCTACGGATGACTTTATTGATACCAGCGGCGCTGCCTACAACCTGGCCCTGCCGGTAGCGGCCCGGACGTTGCTAACGGCCGCGCAGAAGGCCGAGCTCTTCCTCTTGGTGGCTCAGAAGCGCTTCGGAGGTTAACGATGGCTCGGACTTTCAACGGCACCGACGACCAGACATTGACCAATAGTTCCGCGCCGTCGAATTTCATTACCGCTTCTGCAGGGACCATCGCATGCTGGTACAAGCCAGTGGGAACGCCTGTAACGAATGCCAACCTTTTTTATTTGCCAGCACTGTTGCATCACGTAAACACTGCGGCTTTCTCATTCGTTCGCGGAATCAAGGGGGGAAATGATCGTATTTGGGCTCGCAACTACGATGGAGCGGGGGATGAAATAGGAGTCGCATACAGTACCGATGTCTGGCAGCATTTTGCCTGGCTACATACGGGAGGGAATCTGTATATTTACAAGAATGGCGTGTCAGGGGGTAGTGTGGCGTCCGGCGACACCGTCTCTTTAACTTTTAATAGTATAATTATTGGATACAATGATGGCAGCGGTGGGGAGCTGGAAGGAGATATGGCCGAGTTGGCAACATGGAATGTAGGTTTGACGGACGCGGAAATGCTGGCGCTGGCAAATGGAATTTCGCCGCTGTTGATTCGCCCGAGTGCTCGGACGGCTTATTGGCCCCTGTTTGGTCATTCCTCTCCAGAGCCATGCGTTAACAATGCGGCCTTCAACCTGACGCTGACCCTTGCGCCCGCCAAGGCCGATCACCCGCGCATTTTCTATCCATCGGGTCGGGACATCTATTTAGCCGGCGATGTCGCAATGCCGATCGAGCATATGACGATTGGCCGTGGCTATTTCTGGTAACATGAGACGTATGCAATGGCAACCTCGACTCCCGTCAAGACGGACTCTGTAGATATACTATCGCATCAGTCCGTTGTGCATCCCGCGACGGTGGTTGGTTCGGCGATCAGCTGCCTGACCAAGCGCGCTGCGGTGTTGTTTCTCTATCACGCCCTCGTCGAGGCCGCGGCCAACACCAACCCCGGGATGTTCAAGATTCAGGTTCGGCCCGACGATGGCGCCGGAGCGGCGACGGAACATTGGATCACGATCCTGGAGCTCGTGACGTCGGCGACGACGGCCGACACCGAGGCCATGACGGCCACGGAGCCAGTGGCTGAAACCGTCCTGGCGGTGGCATCCACGACGGGCTTTGTCGCCGGGGACCTGCTGTACATCCAGGACACGACGACCTTGGCGGATTCTGAATGGGCGGAATGCCAGGAAATCGTCACCAACACCTCGATCAATTTGCTTGATGGATTGACGGTTCAGAAGGACTCGGCGGACGTGATCTGGAACGATGCCAGCAAATTCGTTGTAACGTTGAATCTCAATGGAGTTGAATCGTTCCGGGTCGTGTGGTCACACGAGGGAGCCGTGGGGGCCAATGGCCACGTCAAGGGCCTGGCCATCACGTACGATAGCGACTCGATAGTGTAGCATAATGGCACTAGCTAATACAGATTGGGGAATCGACCTGACGGGGCCGGCGAACAACCAGCACCCTCTGAACCGGGGACTGGTAACGTGGCTATTGTACCTGCCGGGCATCGGAGAAAGCAGGGTTATCCCCGACCTGAGCGTGGCGGGCCGCGCAGGCAACACGGGGGCTTTTGCGGCGGGTCTGGTCGCCACCCGGGGGAAGGTGATGCGGCCGGGCGGCTGGGGTTCGTGGGATATGGAAATCACCACGGGTTACATCGAATTGTCGAGCGCCCTGAAAATCCGGACCGTCTCGGGTCCCTTTACGTTCTGCGTGTGGATAAGGCCCGACTACGCCCCCGGGACCGGTGCCGAGAAAAGTGTTTTCCAGTGGGGATCGCCGACTGCAGTTGATCCGAGAATCTTCCTGCGCCACAGCTCCGTCGTGGGCTTTGTTGCGGATTCGAGCAGCCAGGCGCTCGGACAGACGAACACGAGTCTAACCTGGACCCTGGGGGATTGGTTCCACCTCGGGTACACGAATCAGAATCTGGCATCAACGGGCCAGTGGTACAAAAACGGTGTCGCGATCGCGACGACGGCCAACGGGGGGACACCGCAGGATTGCTCCACCTTCACGGCCGCTCGCATCGGCCGTTTTCTCAACGGCGACACCCGGGGCGGGGATGCGGAATTTGACGACATCCGCATCTACGATCGCGCTTTGTCGGCACTCGAAATGAGCACGTTGTACAACACGTCGCGGAACTACTACCAGGGGATGCTGAATCGGCTCGACCTGGCCGGGACGGCAGCGCAACCAGCGGCGGCAGCCGCGACGGCATTCCGGCGCACGCTCTCGCGGCTGGGGACACGGACAGGGGCACGGCAGCTGCAGGGGGTGTAGCAGATGTTGCTGAAACAATCGACGACGCGCAACCGCATGATCTTGATGGTCGCGACCAGCGACCACATCACCGGTCTCGCCGGCCTGACCCTCACCATCACGGCCTCGAAGGACGGCGCAGCGTTTGCTTCCATCACGCCAACTGTAACGGATCGCGGAAGTGGCTTTTACAATCTCGCCCTTACGACCGCCCACACGGACACGCTGGGCGACCTGGCAATCCATATCACCAGCGCGACCGCAGACCCGACCGACCTTGTGGATCAGGTGATTGCGGCGGATCTCAATGACGCAGTGCGGCTTGGCCTTACGGCTCTGCCTGCTGCGGCCGCCGGGGCCTCGGGCGGGCTGATCATTAATGGCTCCAACACCGGGACCGTGACGCTCGCGGCTCTGACGGTCACAGGGGCGGTCCTGTACAGCAGCACGTTCACTGTCACGGGCGCGGTCGCGTGGAATGGAGGTGTCACGTTCACGAATGCGGCCGGGACGGGATTCGTCTGCTCCAGCACCGGCGGGGGCGGGCACGGAACCAGTTTCCTCGGTAACGGGGTTGGTCACGGCCTGCTCTCTACGGGTGGTGGGACCAACGGCGTGGGTGGCCGATTCGTCGGCGCCGGGTCGGCGGCTGGCCTGGAGGGGCAGGGCGCGGGGGCCAACGGCCACGGAATCCGTGGAGTGGCAGGCGCTACTGCGGCGGCTGGCTTCCGGGGCGAGGGTGCAGGAGCTGGCCCGGGAGCGTTCTTCGTCGGCGGCTCCACCAGCGGGGCCCACGGGTTGGTGTGCCAGGGGGGCTCGACGGCTGGGAATGGGGTGCTGTTCACCGGCATCGGCAGTTTCGCCGGCGGTCGATTCGTCGGCGGCGTCACGGGCGACGGCTTCCAGGCTATCGGCGGGGCAACGTCGGGCACTGGCGCAGTCTTCCAGGCGATTGCGGATGGCAATGGTCTTAGTTGCTTCGGCTTCCTCGACGGCCACGGGATCGCGGCTCTGGGGGACGGGACTGGCGAGGGAGGGCTCTTCTTCGGTGGCGACAACGGCCACGGCTTGCACTGTCTGGGAGGCGCCATCACCGGTTCGGGGGCCAGGTTCGAGGCGAGCCTGAGCGGCACCGGCCTATCAGTCATCGCCGCCGGGACCAACCCGGGGGCCGAGTTCCTGGCGGGCACCAACAACGATGGCGTGCGGTTCTTCGGCGCTGGCACGGGCCACGGGATGAATAGCGCCGGAGGCGCGACCGGGCACGGGATGCTGGCCCAGGGGGGCGGGACCAGCGGCGATGGCTTCCGGATGACCGTGACGAGCGGCATCCCGATGAACGACGACTTCCACACCGGGTTGGCCCAGGCTGGTTCCACGGCTTCGACGATCGTTCTGGCCGCCGCGGCTCCGGCGAACGACGATCTATTCAACGGGCTGCTGGTGGCAATCCATACCGGTACGGGAGCCAAGCAGGCGCGGCTCATCCAGGACTACGACGGCACGACCAAGACGGCCACCATCGCACCCAACTGGGATACGACCCCGGCCTCGGGAGACGCTTACGCGATCCTCGAATGGGGGGCGGTGCCACTGGAGCCGATGAATTCTCCCGACCAGCACAGCGGCACTGCCCAGACGGGCGCGGCCGGGACCATCACGCTCGCCGCCTCGGCATCGGCGACGAACGACCTCTACAATGGTCAGGCGATCAAGATTTACTCAGGCACGGGGACCGGGCAGACGCGCTCCATTGCGGACTACGACGGGACCACCAAGATAGCGACGACGGACCGAAACTGGATCACGACGCCGGACAACACGAGCCGGTACGTGGTTCTGGCGACCAACGATCCGGCACTGGACGCCGTGCTCCAGGGAGTGAGGATATCGGCCAACGGCATCGGCACCACGGCCATCGCGGCCAGTGCCATCACAGCGGCCGGGATTGCCGACGGGGCGATTGACGCTGCCACCTTCGCGGCGGGCGCCGTCAACGCCGCGGCATTGGCGAGCGATGCCGTGGACGAGATTTGGGCGAAGACCATGACGGAGTTGACCGCGGTGCCGGCCGTGTCGGGCACGACCCTGGCGGCGCTGACGTGGGTGTTTGAGCTGGCGAGAAATCGCATCACCCAGACGGCCACGACCCAGACGGTATTCCGGGACGACACCACGACGCCACTGGCCACCTCCACTGTCGCAGATGATGGCACGACCTTCAGCCGGACGGAGTTCGCATAAATGTCTGTGGATACAAGAGACCGTCGCGCCTCGTGCCTTAACTTCGACCTGGGGGGGAGCCGTGTTTATCCGAACCCGGACGGCTCGCTCGGGACGAATGCCGACCGTCAGCATATGGCGGGCAAGTATCCGGGGATTGCAGCGGCGGCGCCCGGCGGGGCGGTCCTGGTGGTGCAGTACAGGGCATTCTTCCGAGGCGTTTCGGAGCTGATCTGGGGGAGAGTCAACTGATGTATCCGATCAAGCAATCCACCAGCCTGGCCGACACCTTCTTCGCGTTTGACTCTAATGGCGATCCTGTTACCGGTATTATAGATGGCTCCTGGACGAAGCGCATCAGCAAAAATGGCGGGGCCTTTGCGGCCATGACGGTCATCATTACCGAGATGGAGAATGGCTGGTACGCTTTTACGATCTCATCTTCCGATAGCGATACGCTCGGCATCCTGTCCCTCCGATTCTCCGCCACGGGCGCCAAGCAGGTGAATCTGAAGTACAGGGTGCATGTGCGCATACCCGATGATCTGGCATTCCCGACAACCTCCGGGCGGTCGATGGACACAGACCTCCTGGGCGGGATCGAGGTCGGGTCGTTCCAGGTCGCAGCCATCACGGCAGCAAGCTTTGCTGCCGGTGCCATCGACGCGGCCGCAATTGCGGATGGGGCGATCGATGCCGCGACGTTCGCCAGTGCGGCCATCACGGCCGCAGCTATCGCCACGGATGCAATTGGTTCGGCTGAGTTCGCTCAAGCTGCCGCGGACAAGATTTGGGCATCGACGACCCGCACTCTGTCGACTGGTGCCATCGTGGCCGCGACCTTCGGGGCAGGAGCCATTGACGCGGCTGCGATCGCCACCGATGCGATCGGGGCTGCTGAATTCAGCCAGGCGGCGGCGGACAAGGTCTGGTCCTCGACGACGCGCACGCTGTCCGCGGGAGCCATTGTCGCCACAACCTTTGGGGCAGGCGCCATCGACGCAACCGCGATTGCCACGGACGCGATTGGGGCAGCCGAATTCTCCCAAGCGGCTGCGGATAAGGTATGGTTGACCACGACACGGACATTGTCGGCCGGCGCGATTGTCGCCGCGACGTTCGGCGCGGGCGCCATCGACGCGGCCGCGATCGCCAACGGGGCCATCGACGCGGCGACGTTCGCGGCCGGAGCCATTGACGCCGCGGCCCTGGCGGCCGACGCGGGAACCGAGATCGGCACCGCCGTATGGGCCTCGGCGACCAGGACCCTGACAGCATTCAGTTTCTCGGTCACGGTGGGGACCAACAGCGACAAGACCGGCTACAGCCTTCTGGCCGGCTCGATCGCGGCTGCGACGTTTGCCGCGGGGGCCATTGACGCGGCGGCGCTGGCTACGGATGCGGCCAACGAGATCAGGGATGCCGTGTGGGCCAAGGCGATGGCAGAATTGACGGCAGTACCGGGGGTGACGGGGAACGTGCTGGAGGCTCTGGAGTGGTGCTTCCTGCTGGCACGCAACAAACGCACCACCACGGCCTCGACCGAGACGCTTCGCAACAACGCCGATGCGACCTCCATCGCCACAGCAACCGTCTCGGACGATTCGACGACATTTACTAGATCTGTGTGGTCTTAATTATGGCGATCGACAGCGCTGAAAAAAGAGCGTCCGTTCAGGCCTACTCGGGGCGGGACTCCGCTGTGTGCTGCCGGCTCGACGGCATCGCCGCCCTCAACGCTGGCGATCGCAGCCATGTGACCTCTCGCTATCGTGGCATTGCGGCCGGGCTGGCGGTGCCGCTGGTCGGCGGACCGGCGTACTTCACGGCGGGACAGATCTGGCTCCCGGGATTTTCCAAGGGCCAGATCGTGCAGAAATGAGGTAGCATGTCGGCCAAGACGACCTTCTACGGCACGTGGAACGAGGACGGGACCGCCACCATCCAGGGCCGGATGGTCGGCCGGTCTGGCACCGGCGCCATCGTGGCGGGTGAAGGCCGGCTGCTCTTGCAGGCCGATCTCACGTCTCTGACCATCAAGGTCTTCAAACTCGTTGACCCCGCGACCGAGACCTACACCGCGACCTTGACGATCAGCAGCGTCGTCTTTGACTCGCTGCAGACGGATGCCACCTGGGTTCCGGGGGTGGACAGTATCGGCTACAACTTCATGGCCGACATCCCAGCCACGGCCTTCCCGGACGGCGACAACAAGTATCGCGCCGAGGTCAAGGGCACTGCGACCGGCGGCACGATCTTCTGGGGCCGCTGGGAAGGCGGCGCCGTTGGTGTATTCACGAGCTGACCCTACATCCCCACTACATCCTGACCCTCCGAGAGCCGCCAACAAGTGCTTCCAGGTGTGCCCGCTCAGCCACTGGCCGGTCGCATACAGCGGCGCGTCCAAGGGATGTTCGCAGACTTTCGCCACCACATACCAGGCCAAAGCTTCTCGCACGTTCCCCACGAGATTTTGCTCCCGCGCTCTGGACTCAGCCATCTACTCAGTCAATCGCTCCCGAGTTGCGGGCAGCGCGGCATCCATGATCTGCTGCATTCGTTGGGCAGCGCCCTCCTGCATTCCCTCCAGCAGGTGCTGGTAGACGTCGGCCGTGATGGACGGCTTGGAGTGGCCCAGCCGCTCGCTGACCACCAGGGTCTTCTCTCCCATCAACAGCAGCAGGGTGGCGCACGTGTGGCGCAGGTCATGGAAATGGATCACGGGTAGGCCAGCCCGCCGCAGCAGTGGCTTGAACAGGCGCTCGCGCAGGTGTTCGGGCCAGATATAGCCACCCCGGCGATTGCAAAACACATGAGCGTGGATCAGTCCCTGGCGGAGTTGAGTCTGGCGGTGCTGGTCCAGGACCTCCAGGGTGGTTCGGCTCAGGCAAATGACTCGCCGGCTCCGTTTGGTCTTCCCGGGACTGATGAGGATACGGTGGCCGTCACGGGTGAAGGTCCGCTCGACCCGTACGGTTCCGCGCTGCCAGTCGAAGTCTTCCCATTCGAGCGCCAGCATCTCCCCCTCCCGCATCCCGGAATCAATCGCCAGCACGTAGAGGGCGAAGAGCGGCAGGTCACGCGCTGCGGCCAGAAACAATGCGACCTGCTCCAGGGTGAACGGCCGGACCTCGCGGCGCACAACCTTGGGTCGCGGGACGTCTGGGACAGGGTTTTGTATCAAGAGGTGCTGGCGAACAGCAGATTTGCAAGCTGTGCCGAGCAGGCGGCTGCAGTCGCCGATCTCCTGGGCTGAGCAACCCGTCTGAGCCATCTGGGTGTAGAGACGTGCGACCCGTTCGGACGTGAGAGCAGCGACGAATTCTTGTCCAAGGTGCCGGATCAGGTGGGCCAGGTGCTGGCGATAGCGCTGCCGAGTGGCCTGGCAAACCTGAGATTGCTGGTCGAGCCATTGGAGGAGGAACTCTTCCACGAGCCTGGGGGGCTGATGGGCCGGTGCTGCCACTGAGCTGCCCTTGCGAAGCTCCTGAAGCTTCTCGATCACCTCGGCCTTGCTCCGCGCGTACACGAATTCCCGGTGCCGCGACCCATCGGGCCGGCGCCCCAGCGAGACGCTCGCCTGATACAGGCCGTCCTTCCGCCGCGTGATGCTGCCCTCACCGCGGCCCCGGCGGCGGACCTTGCGTTCGCGTGGCATCGTGCCATCCTCCATGATCGGGTGTCCATCAGGCGGTACATCTTACCAGGCGATTGAATTTAGTGCAGTAAATTTTCCGCATTGCTCTTGCGAAAGTTGATTCGCTGCACTAGAATCATCTCCAGTGGTGGACACGAATCCCTGACAGGAGATGACAATGGCGACGATCAAGAACACCGAAACGATTCTACAAAAAAACCTGGGTTGGGTGTATGTCCAGCCCTCCGGCGAGGTCCCACCCCTGGAATCGCTGGCGGTGATTCGCCACCCGCGTTACGGAGTGACGCTGGCCGATCGCGACGGCGTGCGCGTCAGTCCCAAGAGTCGGAGGCTGGGATTCCAGGGAAGCCGACCTGGACAAGCACACACACTGGTGTGTGATGACGATGTCACGGACGAAACGCGCGAAGTATTGGTGTCAACTGGATATCTTAATGTGATTATGCGTCCCTGACAGGAGATGGACGATGACGAGCGCAATCAAAGTCGCGCAAGAAGCAGCAGATCACGCATTCGACAAATATCTCGCGAACTTTCGTTCGACGGCTGCAACCTATGTTCCCGAGTCTGTAACAGACGCGGCCAGGTCCGCCTATCAGGCTGCGGGCGGCCGAGGAGAAATCGTCGTGTGCGGCGTTGGAAATCTCACCCATCCGGTATGTTCGGTAGAGGTCAGGAGGGCGAAACGTTATGCCCGCAGCTAAAACTCAATGCCGCGGCGGCCGGCGCTCTGGTGCTGGCCGCCCGGCCCAGGACCCCAGCGGGGCGAAGCGGCGTGTGGTGCTGTATCTCAGCCCCGCGGAGCTGGTCCACTGCCAGAGCCTGGCTACCAGCGCGCCGGCCGCCGTACGGCAGTTGCTGGCCGCGAGCATGAGGCGGTGACGACACCCCATCAGTTAGCCGACCGCCAGGGTAGCGTATCTAAGATGAAATTTGTGCCACTTTCCTCTTGACCGCAGCCGCGCCGGCCGTACACTGCAGGGTGAACGGATGTGCCCTGCAGCGATCCGGACGCGCGTCTGTGGTTACACCGCCTCCTGCTTCCCACCGGCGACCATGCCAGACGGACTTGAGCCGATCACGTCCTGTTCGTCGCATGATCCCATGATCATAAGCCAGGGCTGCGATTTAATCCAAGCCAAACGAGACCAGGGCTGCGTGGTTCAGGTGCATCGATTCTCTTCGGGTGGAGTCGTGGTACAGCTAGCTTTCCCCACCAGCCTGGCCCGGGAATTCCTGGAACTATTTCTCGCCGCCAACCCAGCACTGGCGACCACGCAGGCTCAGCCCGCAGTGCGGATTCGTCGTCCTTCTGGCGAGCGTGAGACGTGCCCCAATCAGATCTTGCGTTTTCTCCGGGATGCCGGCCGGCCCCTACTACCCAGCGAATTGGCCGAACTATCCCAACAGCAGCCGATCCAGTACGCCGAGCGCACGATCACTCGCACGCTGGCGAAGCTCAAGCGAGCGGGCTCCGTCGAACAAGCCTCAGCCGGCCAGCCCTATAGATTGCCCAATTCGAGATAGCTGTGGTCTCGTTCCGCCAGTGGCGGAACGAGACCACTAAGATCTACTAGATCTTCTTCCGCCACCTGGCGTATCAAAAAAATCTCAAGTTGTCCTTGACAAGTGCTCTTCACCTTTCCACACTTTCCTCCCGTGCGCCCATCGTTCGGTCTCGGAGGAAGGAGACGTGTCGGTCGTGGAAGTACCGAAGCTGCCGCTGATCTGCCAGGGCCTGAAGGCTATCCGGCGCTGGCGTCGGGACGGGTCGCTCAACGTGATGCCGCTGGGCGCCGCCGTGGCGAATTTGCTATCGCGGCGTCGGGACCTGACCCACGAGCAAGTGGTGCAGACGCTCCTGTTCGGCGATGCGGTTGCGACCGAGCGGGCCGATCTGTGGTGCTGGGTGGCGTGCGAGTCCTGTCATAGGGAGCTATTCCGGCGCGTCATCGAGACGCGCTACAACCCGGGCGCGGGGCGTCCGGATCGCAAGGAGGATCAGGGCAATGGGATGCAGGCATTGCGGCCACGAACCAGCGAATCGGCCGCGGGGGCTGTGCTGGACCTGCAGCACGGATCAGGGGATTCGCTCCCAGTACCGGTCTGACAATCCCTGTGGCCGACGCGGGGTCCTGGATCGCCAGGGACGAGTCCCGCAGCCCCTGGAGCCATGCCTGGCTCTCCCTGGCACACCGGAGAAGGTCGCGGCCCTGGAGGGACGGGCCCAGCGTGGGGAATCGCTCTGGCACGAGGGGGACCTGCGATGCTGGCATCTGGCGGAGCCGCACTGGTCCAAGTGGCAGCGAGAGGACGACGCGGAGGCAGGGTGACGGGCGGGCGACGGTACTCCGCGCGGGGGCGGGGGTGGGAGGACGACTATGGCTTACTTGGCGTTACTCCGGTTCTCCGTTGTTCTCTTTGTGCTTGCCGAAGTCCTTGCTCATCCGTCGCAACTCCCGTTCGACGATGGGGCGCATGGTTTCGCTGAGATATTTGGCAACGCTGAAGCCCTTCCAGGCAGCAACGGTCTTCATGCCTCGGTAGACGTCGGCGTCGATCTTGACGGCAATGTCATTACGTTTCTTGGCCATCGATTCGTTCTCGGGCGGTTCAAGCAGGGCGGTGGAGTTATCCACGAAATCACCAACCTTTCAAAGGAGTGTACACCAACTTGCCGACGTCGCTAACATTCTACCACAAGAAAATTCAAAAAGAAATACCACATTTATGAAAAGTAGGTATTGACTACCCAGTAACCAACGGGTAAGATGACCTGCGTGGTGACAACGACCCCGAACAGGAGAGGACCGATGACGACGATGATGACCACGACGAAGACCGAGGTCCTGGAGCTGATCGAGACGCGGCTGCTGGATGAGCTACTTCAAGCATCCGCTGAAGTGCTGTACCACGATGGATCTGTGGCCCGGAAGTGGCTACACCAGAGCTTCGTCCAGACCCTGGCGGCCCGCAGCGCACATCGACGCGCGGCATGGTGCGGAAAGTCCTCGAATAAATCTGCCGTTGAGCTGCCGGTCGCCGGACGGCAGGCGGTTTAATGCCGGCAGCCAGCTTTACCCGCGGCGGGTGCCCGCCCGCCCGGGCAGGAGGGAGTATGGCGATGACCAACCAAGCCAAACTGATGAGGAAAGCCGATGCGCTCTGCAAAATCATCCGGCAAGCGCGCGAGGAGTGCAGTCGCCCCAAAACGATCAATCCGTATGTCCGAATGGCACAGGCAGGAGGGATGAAAGTGGACGACGAACGCAAACTGCTGGAAATTCTGACCGACATCGTCAATCGGGCAGGCCGACGACGAAGCACCTCCACAGGATCGGAGACAGTGGATGTCCCTTTGGCACTGCTCCAGGAGGCCCGTGGCGCGCTGGAGCGATACCGCGACACAGAGTATTCGAGCAAACAATTATGCCACGCGACCAATCGCGTCTGGTAAAGACCGCCCGTGGCGGCCGCCCACCCGCCCGGGCTGGAGGAATAACATGTGCCAGTCTTGTGACGCATCGGCGAGAGAATTCGAAATCCTCGTTCTGCGACGAGTGACCACGGAATCCGTCTTAACAAAGCTCACGCAACTCCAGAAGGATATCAGGATCAGTGGATATGAGCAGACTGCTGCAGAGCTCGGTTCGTTGATCTATCAGCTCGCGCAACGCCACGCCGATGCCTCGCTGTCCGTTGAATGCGAGGTCTGCGGTCATCATTACTGCATGTCCTGGCCCAATCACCTCGACGTGAAACGTCAGCAGCTATGCAGCGGACATAACAGGGAAACGCTGATAGATCCGGCCACGGGGAGGGGATGATGCTGGATAAACACGAGGTCTATTGTGTGGTCTGCGACTCCTGCGGCGCGGAAGCGACGCCCGATTACATGAAGCGAGCGCTTGCACTCCGGGAGGCCGAGGCCCTGGGGTGGCAGGTGGGTGAATACGCGGGCGGGGACGATCTGTGCCCGGGGTGCCTGGTGGAGCGGGACGCGGAGTACGAAGCGATGAACCAGGAGAGGCGGCAGAGGTGTTTCTAAACGAAACAGGGGCTGGCCTGACTGCAATCAGGCCAGCCCCACGCAGAAAAGGAGAACGACCATGCTCGCAGAGAACGACGATACATTACCCGACGATGACGACGACGTCAAGCTGACTCGCGAGGGCTGGGATGACCGCGGATGTGATCGCGAGGCTCGCATCCAGGCGGACCTGGACGAACGCGACCGCGACTACGGCGACTGGCTGGAGGAGCAGGAGCGACAGACGCGGACGCTTCGCGATTGGGCGCGATACACGCTGGAGACCGGCGACACCAGGTGCTGCTGCCGCGATGGGCTGCGGTGCCAGCGCTGCCGGGTGCATGAGATCGTGTACTCGGAGCGGATGGTGCGGGAGTTTAAGATGGGCGAAGTCCCATTCTGAGCCGTCAAAAGGGGTTGACCATGTGCGAATCTTGGGCCTGGGAGCGTAACCACGGCTTCGACGTCGAAGGATACGAGCGCAAAGAAGCTTGCTTGGCCATCGCCGAATGCCCGGTTTGTGGCCAGGATATCGAGCTCGTGGCAGAGACCGAGGAATGGGTCGAAGGCGAAGACGGTCGCTGGCATCACTCGGGCTGGGGACCAGCGTCCGCCGTTTGCTGTAACAAGCTGATCGCCGATTGGTGGGAGGGCTGCTTTGTGTACGACTTAACCGACACTCCACGGTCTACTTAAGGAGCCAAGTCAGTGAACGGACCGTCGCCGTCGCACCCGGGAGATGGGACGGGAATTTTGACTCGCTGCCGTGGCACCGTGGATAGCGGCAGCCCTCTGGGGATTGGGGATGTGGAGAGCGAACGCCGGCAAGAACAAAATCCCCACCAGGCGTGACGGCGACCAGAGGTCGCACCAAATTGGCTCGGAGGAGCCAAGGCCGCCGCCGATGGACTGGTCCCCGGTGGGCGGCCGAAAGGACCGATGGTGTACGGAGCACCCCGTCCCGCGGGCGGTGGAGCACGTTCGATCCGTGCTCGGTCCAATGGGTAGCTGCCCCAGCCCAGTCTCTGGGGATGGTCCTAAAGCCTTGGGTGCCCAGCCCCGCGAAGCCGACTAGTGGGTCAACTCCCACCGGCTACCCAATTTTCAGGAGGTAACGATGCTCTGTCCACAGTGCCACGGTAGCGGCTGGCTCCCCTCGATCGATGCCCGCGGCCCGCGTCCCTGCGAGGCGTGCGGGCAGCTGGGGTCGATACGACCGCATGTGGCTTCCTCCGAAGGAGCAGCGGAGCATGAGGAGGCGGGGGATGTGTGGCAGGAGTGGATCGACCACGGGTGCAACCATGATTGAGCACACTTCTGGACCTTGGGTAGTGCGAGGCGAGAATACCCCTGAATGTCTCTGCGTCACCGATCACGATGCGAAGTACATCGTCCATAGTTTCGCGTTGCCCAGGGATCGGTTGCACGCGCAAAAGGTTGCCGATGCCTTCTTGATAGCCGCGGCTCCCGAGATGCTGGCACTATTGGCAGAGATCCTTCCGGTCCTGGAAGCAGATTTGACAGTCGCGGATTGCGACCAGGTGCGCGACGAGTTCTCGGATCTAATAGCTCGGACAAGTGCTCTGATGGCCAAAGCCCGGGGGACGTTGACATGATTGATCGCATCGCTTATCGCGCGACCCTGGAGTGGATTGATCGTGGAGGTGAGGGATGAGGCACGCGCCGATCGTGCAGGTGGAGCGCTACCGGGTCCGGAGTGGTTATTACGGCACCACGACCGAGACAGGTAATTACGGTGCTTTCCAGATCCCGTGCGGGAAGGAAATGCTGCGAGTCGTGGTGAGCGCAGGTGACGAAGCCGAGATTCCGTGGGAGCACGTGAGCGTGTCGCTGCCGAATAGGTGCCCGACCTGGCAGGAGATGACGTTTGTGAAGGACCTGTTTTTCCGGGATGACGAGACGGTGATCCAGTTCCATCCCGCAAAGAAGGATTATGTGAATTGCCACCCATATTGTCTCCATCTGTGGCTCTGGACCGGGGGCAGATTCCCGCTCCCGGACCCGATCCTGGTGGGCCCACGGGTGGAAGAGGGGACGACATGATTGACCGCCAGGCTTACCGCCAGAATCTCACGACCCTGACCACCGAGCAGCTGGTCCAGATCGGGGTGACGATCTGGTACGACATGCATCATAACCACCCTGTGGTCGATGCGGCGGAGCAATCGAGGCTCTGGGCGGAGTGGGACGATTGCGCGTCAGAGCTGACGCGGCGCCGCGAGTACAGCCTGATCGAGGAGGTGTTCAGGCGAGTCAGGGAGGAGCGGGGCCGAAGGCGGCGGTTCGAGACGGCGCAGGAATTTATAGCGCGAACCAATCGGGAGATGCGGGACGGCGCCCCTGCGAAGCAGCAGGATACCCAGGCATGACGGACCAGACGCTCTACTACGGAGTGGCACAGTATGGATATCGTGAGTGGTACGGACTGCTGTATCGTTGGCGGCTGTTGCCGGGTTCTACGGTGCCGCACAAGGATATCGTGCATCACACGCCGTCGCAGCCAGCATCGACCAATGCCCTGGCGGCAATCAAGCAGTGGATGAAACAACATCAGATTTCGGCGGAATACGACGACCGCCTGTAGCGAGGAGACATGAACACAGTACCAATGGTGACGAACGGCAGCGCTCCGGCGATCGCGCCGGAGCGGGATTACGGTGCGATCACCGAGCGGGTCGTGATCCAGGGGGATTTGGCGAAGCTCACACCCGAAGAGCGCACCAGATACTATCTGGCGGTATGCGATTCAGTGGGGTTGAATCCATTGACTCGTCCCCTGGAATACATCACGCTCAACGGAAAGCTCACCCTCTACGCCAGGGCCTCGGCGACGGACCAGTTGCGAGAGAAGCGGCACATTTCGGTGTCGATTGTGGCCAGGGAACGGATCGGGGAATTGTATAGCGTGACGGCTCGTGCCCAGGCCCCGGACGGGCGGGTCGATGAATCTACCGGCGTGGTGGCGCTCACGGGCCTGAAGGGCGATCTACTGGCAAATGCCTTGATGAAAGCCGAGACGAAGTCAAAGAGGAGAGTCACACTCTCTATTTGTAGCCTGGGCTTCGCCGATGAAACAGAGGTCGAGACCATTCCGGGAGCCGAGCGTGTCGAGCGCGTCGAGCGCGTCGAGCCAGTGAAGCCCGTCGCGGCACTACCCTCTCTGGCCGCCGGCCCTGTGGAGCCAAGGCCCACCGCCGAGCAACTGCACCTGCTGGTCGAGTTCGCGCAGCATTTCTGCTGGGACCCGGAGCAAGTGACGCAGCGGCTCCAGAGATCCTACCGGGTCGATCGATTCGAGGACCTGACGCGCGAGCAGGCGCGGCGGCTGCTCGACGGACTCCTGGCGAAACACGGTGCACCCGAGACGTGGGACTTCGAGGCTGGTGAGGAGCGCGAGGCGATCCAGAACGAGGGGGCGCGCACATGAAGATCACCGTCACGGCCGACCACGTCGCCCGCGGGACCAGGACGGCGTGCATGCACTGCCCGGTGGCGTTTGCCTACACGGAGCTGACGGGACACCTGTGCTGGGTATTCGATGGCCGGCTCAAGGACCTGGCGACCCAACAGATTTTTCGATTGCCCGGAACGGTCGTGGGGCACATCGTTTACTACGATTTGACGGGGGAAATGGACCCATTCAGCTTTGAGCTCGCAGCATAGGAGGGAGCCACATGACCTTCACGGCATCGACGCGCAAGACCCCGGCGAGGTTGCGGCTGCTGGATCTGCTGAAGCATGATCTGCAGTGGTACCACTACAGCGAGATCTACGCGGTGGCCGGTGTCCGGTACTCAGCCCGCATCCTGGAACTGAAACGGCTCGGGTACGAGATCGAGTCGCGAGCCTGCGAGGACGGGAAGTGGTATCGACTGCGGTCACGGGTCCCGGGGACGCCGAAGCCCAAACGGGTGAAAGTCTTCCTCACCGAGGAGGATGCCCAGGCACTGCTGGTGCGGCAGTTGCCCGAATCGGCCTACCAGGCGATCCGGGAGGCGCTGGAGTCGTACAGGGAGCGGCGATCGCTGCTGTGACGCGGTGTACCGACTACGCTCCGCTGGTGACTAGCCGCGGACATTGTGGCCCATGGAGCCTCGTGCCGGCGATAGGAGTCTGGTACAGGAGGCATATAGGAAGCTGCGGTGGTTGTGGGCGGCCAGCGGAGCCTTGTTTCTTCGGAGATCCGAGCAGCCTTGCCCCCGGGGCCGCCCGCCCGGCGGCGTGGTGCCGCTGGGTCCAGTTGAGGTCTCCGATTCGGCATCTGTGACCGCGACCAAGCCCTGGCGACCTCTGGCGAGGCAGGCGGGGTAAAGCGGCGGCCCTGGGGGCGAATCATCTGGGCTGCGGCGTGGCGAGATGACACGCCCGGAAGTGTGAGGTCCCGAGGGTTACTGATTCCGGGGTACTAGCGGGCGCGTGTTGGACATTCCAGGGGTAAGCCCGTTGTGTCAAATCCACGGCCCGCGGGTCCGGCATACTGTCGGGGCGAGCCCTGGTACACGGTGGGACTGTGCTCACTACTGAAGTCCCGCGACGGGAGCGAGGCCGCAACAGCGGCGAACGGTCACCGGCCGGCCTGGGTGTGGAAGCGGCGACCTCTGGTGAGGCGGGCGTGGTAAAGCGGCGGGCCCTGGGGGCGAGCATAGGAGGATTGATCAGTGAAGCTGAAACCGCATCCATTTGCCGATACATACCCAATGATGAGCGCGGCTGAGCTGGATGCCTTAACGGAAGATATCAAGACCAACGGCCAGGCGCAGCCGATCATCATGTTCCAGGGGCAGGTCCTGGACGGCCGCAACCGACTAGCAGCGTGCCAGCGGGCCGGGGTCGAGCCGAGTTGCAAGGACTTCGACGGCGACGAGGAAGCGGCAAAAGCGCTCGTCCGATCACTCAACGACCACCGGCGAGAGATGAGCCCTGGGAAGTGGGCCCTGGTGGCGGCGAGACAATTGATCCTTGAGGGGCCACGAAAGCCTGGTCCAAGATGTGCTATTAACAATAGCACATCTGTTGGAAGAGGCAGTTTGGATGTGTCTAGGCATTTTAGAGTAGGCAAGGTTCAAGTCGAGCAAGCTAAAGCGCTACTCAGCGAAGCTCCCGATCTTGTCCAGCAGATTGACGCTGAGGTGATTTCGCTCGCTGCTGCCTACGGGGAACTCCAGGAACGGCGCACGGAGGCTGTGAAGAAAGCCAAGGACATGGAGCGAATTGCGGAGTACCGGGAGCGAGTCGTCCGAGGTGAGATGACGTTTGACCAGGCGATGCAACTGCGGATCGAGGAGGAGCGGGAGGAGCGGGAGCGCATTCGCACCGAGGCGGATGCGCGGCAGACTTGGCTGGAGAAACTCGGGGAATGCTTGGCCTGGGTTGAACGCTTCATAGCCCAGCGGGATGATGAGCATCTAGCTTGGTACACCGAGCCTGACTCGCCAGGGCTGTTTGACCATGGGATTACGGCTGAGCGGATCGAGGCTGTGGTGGCACAACTGGAACGCGCCCGAACCATTACGTTTGGAGGTGACGATGTTCGATCGAAAACGGAGCGCCGGTCTGCGGCGCGCACACGCTCTTCATGAAAGATTCCGCGCGCGAGGAGAGTTCACGACGGAAGCTTTTGAAGCCGCCCTCAGGGAAGAGTTGGTCGAATTTCAGGGCGAGGCGTTTGATGGCTACGTGCAGCACATCGCGGACATTGTTGATAAACAATTCATCCGCCCAGACACTTCCGATCAGCCGTTTCTTCTTGGAATGTCGTGGGATATTGAGGGCGGGATCAGGCTAGGGGAAGGTCGCAGGATCGCCAAGAGTCTGGCCCTGATCGAGCATTTGGATGAAATGCTGGTCAATGTTGAGGAGAACGCCGCTGCCGTGCTGATCGCCAGCGCACGCAAACATAAAGAGGTGGCGTTACTTCGTCCTTACATGCGTCAGGGAGTCACGAAGGCTGCCGCTATAGCGCTCTATGAAGCGGATCATCCTAGCAGTCGGGAGAGTACCGGGTGAGGTAAAGCCATGCCACGACCCAAGCGCGAGAGCGAGTTCTTCGCCCAGTACCGGCGGCCGGAGTGGCAGCGGAAGCGGCTGGAGGTGATGGAACGGGCGGACTACAAATGCGAGAACTGCGGAGCGAAGGACAAGACGCTCAACGTCCACCACACGTACTACGAGCGGGACAGGAAGCCGTGGGAGTACCCCGATGAGAGCTTGCAATGCTTGTGCGAGGAATGCCATCGTACAGCGCAACAGGCGATTGATCGCTTCAAACGGCAACTTGGCAAAGTCAGCTGGGCACTTGATGAGCTGATGGGATACGCACTGGGTTTGGAGATGAAAGATGATTTGAAAGTGAAAATCGAATTGACCTCTTTTGAAATGGCGCAGGGCATCGCCAAATGCTGGGATCTTCCAGGCTGGAAAGGAACAGAAGCTGTGATTGATGCCAGGGATAAAAAGAACCGTATCGATGGGGCGACGTTAGATCGGATTCGAGAAGCTTGGAAAAACGGCACGCTCAAGATTATGACTGCCGACGAGCGTCTCAGCCTTACTGGGAGCCCCGATCCTGTCCTGTGACAGGGAAGTGAGGAGTTCAGGACGATGGCAGCGCGATACCGCAAGATCGACCCCCGGATGTGGAGGGATGAGAAGTTCCAATCCCTCTCGTGTACGGCCAAACTTCTTGCGGTGTACGTAATTACCGCTCAAAGCAACCGAATCGGGATTTTCAACTTCTCCCCGGCCATGGCCGCCGAGGACCTGAATCTACCCCTCGAAACCTTTGGCGAAGGTTTCCGGAACCTTTGCCAAACCTTTTCCTGGGAGTGGGATGAACGGCTTCGAGTCGTCTATATTCCTACGTGGTTTAGATATAACTCCCCCGAGAATCCCAACGTCCTGAAAGCTTGCTTGAGCGACCTTGCGGAGTTGCCGCAAAGTCCTTTACTGGAAGCATTTTACGGCAATCTGGCCTACTTGTCGGAAACCTTCCATCAAACCTTTCGTGAAGGTTTGCCCAAACAATCCCCCAAACAATGCCCGAAACAGGAGCAGGAGCAGGAGCAGGAACAGGAACAGGAACAGGAACAGAAAAACTGCCCGGAGACGGCCGAGCCGTCATCCGGGCCGCCGGAGGCAAATCCCGTGGTCCTCACGTTTCCAGTCGACGGGAAACTGAAGCACTGGGATTTGGTTCAAGCAAGCGTTCGGGAGTACGAAGAGGCATTTCCGTCATTGGATGTTACGGCTGAGTGTCGCAAGGCCCTGCAGTGGTGCAGAGTAAACCCGAAGCGGCGCAAGACGACGGCTGGGATGCCGAAATTCCTCTTTAATTGGCTCTCTAATGCGCAAAATGGTCGAGGAGAACGCAATGCACCAGCTCAACCACCCCCCTCCGCCCGATCCAGCGGAGGTGTGGGACAACCTTCTCGCTGCCGCGATGGCTCAGCCGAACGGTCCGCCGCCATCGCCAAAAAAGTCCTTGTGCTCGAAACTTGCCCTCCAGCGGCAGCCGGGGCCGCCGAAGGTTCTGCCGCGGACCCGCCGCAGCCTCACGGGAATTGACCCGCCGCTCCGCGAGGCCATCCGGGCGCTCGTGGGCGGCCAGATCCCTTGGCCACTGTTCCTCCAGGGTCCCGCTGGCTGCGGCAAAACCTGTGCCTGCTTGTGTTTGCTCGACCATGCGGGGGGCGAATACTGGACCACGGTCAGCTGGTGCGAGCAGCTCAACGACGCGGCGTTCGGACGGTTGATTGCTCGCGGCGAAGGAGGGTCGGTGACGGTCTGGCCGACGCAGCTTTGGGCCAAAGTTCAGCGGGCGCCGCTCGTGGTCCTGGACGAGTTGGGGACGCGCGACATTGTCACGGCCGCCCACTACGACGCCGTGAAACGGGTCATTGACGAGCGCGAAGGGATGCCGCTGGTCGTGATCTCGAACCTGGACCTGGAGCGCGTTGGCAAGCTGTACGACGACCGCATCGTCTCCCGCCTCGGGGCCGGGACGATCGTCGAGCTCCGGGGGCGCGATCGGAGGATCGAGGGATGAGCGATCTGTTTGACTTGGCCGAAGGAGGCGACATCGGGCGACTCGAACTCGCCGGCGCCTGGCCGGCGTTCCGGTTCGGCGTGCTGTACTGGCAGCTTCCCGACGGCCGCTGCGTCACCGAGGAGGAGGCGCTGGCGTGGCTGCGGAGACGAACCAAAAAAGGAGACGAGGGTGGGGAAGCGTAACGAACGACTGGAGCGACTCATCGCCGAGTCGCGGGAGCTGCTGCGGACGATCCGGGTCGTGGTGGGAGGTCTGCGCCAAGACCCGGTGGCGATGACCCGGCTTGGTGCATCGCTGGTCGATGCGATCCAGAATGCGGGCGATGAATTCGACACCCTCGTGCGGCAGATCCAGGAACCGCCTGCGCCTACCAGCACGCCCCCACGGCGCCGCGGTCCCGGGCGCCCGAAGCGGCTGCCGGCCGCGGAAGAGAATCACCAGGGTGCGGCAGCTGAGCCGGTGGAGGTGAAGAATGCACCCAGCTGAAGCCTTCCCGCTAAGCGAGTACCTGCTGGACGAGATGCGGGCGCGCGGCTGGAGCCCGGCCGACTTCGCCCGCTACAGCCGCTGCAGCGAAGCGCGCATGCGGGCGATCCTGTCAGGTGATCCCCCGTGGTTATGTGAGGTGCTAGAGATGGCGAAAGCCATCGGATGCTCGGCGACGATGCTAATTGACATGGAGCAGACGTACAGGAGATGGCATGACGCGCAGGCTCTCTAGTCCCCTCGAAGCCGAGCTGCTGGGCCAGATACGGCTCTGCGGGCTACCGGAGCCGGTGCCACAATGGCGCTTTGCCTATCCGAGGCGCTGGCTCGCGGACTTCGCGTACCCTGATCACATGCTCCTGATCGAGGTTGAGGGCGGGATTTATACGGGCGGCCGGCATGTGCGAGCCGTAGGATTCCGGCAGGACTGCCGCAAGTACAACCGCGCCGTGGAGCTGGGACTGAGGGTGCTGCGTTTCACGGCCGACATGGTCCGCTCCGGCGAGGCGCTCGCGCTGATCGAGAGGGTGCTGAGGGGGCACAAGGATTGTGTCGGCACCGGCGGAGCGGTAGAGTGAGGGCTGCGGGGCATGACAGGACACTCTGGCAGGTGACGGCCCCGCATTTTTGCGCCGGCCTGATCCTGACCGGCGACACCTGCACCGAGGTGGCCCCGATCCTGCGCTGGTGCCGTGGCAAGGGTCGAGACGAGTTGCGCCGCTATTTCGCCAAGCGTGGCTGGCAGGTGCGATTCGTGGCCAGGCTGGCTGAATACTACAAGATGTAGTAGAAGGCAGACCATGCAGGGAGGGAGAGGAAGAGAGAGGGGTATTACAGGGGAGAGAGAAGGACGGGGGAACCAGCAATGGCGCATGATCCAAAAGAGCGCCGGCACAGGCGCACTGCACGCCACCCGGAGTCAGTAAGCATGATGGCGAATGCCGACCCGCAGACGTGCTTTTCGTTGGCGGCGGCGATGGGGAAGCTTTTTTGCATTCACGGCAATCGTTTTCCATGCGGGCAGTGCAAGGCTAATCGCAGCTGGAATGAGGCTGCCACCAGAAAGAAGCTGACAGATGCGGAATTCGAGAAAGCTTACGTCTATGTTGCTCCGCCACCAGAAGGCCGGGGCGTGTGACCAACGGATACGGGGCGGGCTTCTAGTAGGCGAGGATTGAGCGATGCCGGATGCTGACGCGAACCAGGGGGGCAAGGGGGGCAGCCTCAGTTTCTCGAAGAACACCTCCGACATCCGGATGGTCGAGCGTGCCCTGAAGGAACGATGGCCCATCCCGGATTCAGCACGCCTGATCCTCGGTGAGGAGATGGGCAATATCCTGGCCAATCCGGAGGAGTCGAGTCGCGCGCGGTCGGTTGCGGCTCGGGTGTTGCTGGCAGCCGATGCTCTGAATCTGGAGCAGGAGAAGCGCGATCTGGGAGGCGAGACCTTGAACGTGAACTTGCAAGGTCAGCTAGGCCATCAACATGAACACAGCATCCGTGGCGAGTGTGCCGAGTTCCTTCGCGAGTACGATGCCGAAATGGCCCGATCGGCTGGATTGCCTGGAAGCGTTCCGCAAGGCGCGACTCAACCCGTGGATGCGGCAGCGGCCAACGGTCAGGCAGACGATCTTTCTGGCAACGGACAACCTTAGCGAGGTGCTGTATGGCGGAGCTGCCGGGGGAGGAAAGAGTTCGGCCCTTCTCTTGGCCGCTCTCCAATATGTCGATATTCCCGGATACTCCGCCATTCTGTTTCGTAAAACCTATGCCGATCTGGCTCTTCCCGGAGCCCTCATGGATCGAGCCCACGAGTGGCTCGGAGGAACTGCGGCCCGATGGGATTCCAAGGACAAGACCTGGCACTTCCCCAGCGGCGCCACCATGAGCTTCGGCTACCTGGATTCGGTCAACGACCATTACAGATATCAGGGAGCGGAATTCCAGATGGTGGGATTCGATGAACTCACCCAATTTCCGGAGAATCAATATCTGTATCTGTTTTCTCGACTCCGGCGACTGGCGAATGCTTCAACGCCTGTACGGATGCGGGCTGCCAGCAATCCTGGGGGCGTTGGCCATGGTTGGGTCAAGGAGCGTTTTCTCGCCAATCCCTGCGACAGCCGCTTGTTTGTACCTGCGAGGCTTGCGGACAACCCTCACCTTGATCAGACAGGGTATATTGCGTCTCTGAATCAGCTCGATCCCTTCACTCGCGCCCAGCTGCTCCTCGGCTCCTGGGAGGAATACTCGGGCGGCCTGTTCCGCCGCGAGTGGTTCCAGGTCGTGGACGTGGCGCCGGCCGGGCTGCAGCGCTGTCGCTACTGGGATCTCGCGGCGTCTGAGGATGCGCCGGGCAAGGACCCCGACTACACCGCCGGTGTGCTGCTCGGCCGCTCGGACGCTGGCGTGTTCTATGTGCTCGACGTGTTGCGCACACGCTCCTCGCCGCGCTCAGTCCAGCAGCTGATCGAGCAGACGGCGGCCGTCGATGGCACCGCGGTCACGATCGCCATGGAGGAGGAGCCTGGATCGAGTGGCAAGACGGTGATCGAGTTCTACACGCGGCTCCTGGTCGGCTACGTGTTCTCAGGGGACAAAGTGACCGGGGACAAGGTCACGCGGGCGCAGCCGCTTTCGTCGCAAGCGGAGGCGGGGAACGTGAAGCTGGTGCGGGCGCCGTGGAATAGAATGCTGCTGGAGGAGCTGGCCGTGTTCCCGTTCGGGGCACACGATGATATGGTGGATGCTCTGAGTGGCTCGTTCGCCAAACTGGCCCTCGGGCCATGGCGGAAGCTGGCAATCTGGGTCTGAGGCGGAGGGATTGCGGGTATGAAGATACAGAAGACCGAGGGCGGTTTTGAATTCGCGATATTCCGGGATAACAAGGAACGCGGCTGCTCGTTTCAGCAGTCCAATGAAGCCTGCGAGCCTCCCGGCACCTCAGCGATCTGGCTGGGCGCTAGCCAGGACCGCATGTACCTCGACCGCGCTACGGTGGCGGAGCTGGTCCAGCACCTGCAGGCGTGGCTGGCTACTGGGAGCTTTCAGGTGGAGGCTGGCGATGAAGCTACTGATTGACGGCGTCGAGATCCCCTGGCCGCGGAAGATCGAGATTCAGGTGGCTCCCGAGGGTGAGGCAGTGCGACCGCTCCTATTCGATTTCACCGGTGGCACGTTGAAGATTCTCGCCACCGAACCAAATGAAAATGCTGTGACCTGGCGATACGAGACAGAACCATCGATCTACTTGGAGAATGTCAACGTAGCTGGCTGCAAGCTGAGATGGGATGGTGATAAACTCGTACCCGTTGAGCACAGAGATTCTCTTCTCGACCTCCGCGAAGCTAGGTCGGGGGCGATGTGGGGCGACGAGCCGGAACCGGATGCGGTCACGGGAGGGTGAGCGATGGCAGACGAGAAGCCGCTAGACCATGACCGAGTCGCGGAGATTCTCGGCTCGGAAAACTACCGGGTTCTGAGCCGCGATGAATCGCTGGAGTTGCGGCGGCACTGTGGCGTGGCCGCCGGGAGGAAGACGATGCTGACCGAGGAGCAATTGCGGGCGATTGAGGCGGTCGAGCAGACGGCGACCAAGGGATCGTGGTTTGCTATCGCAGGTTTCTGTGTCAAGGGGCCTCTTAGAGACGAGCTTGCGGACGCCGTCTTTGGCAACAACTGTCGCACCTGGGTGCCCCAGTTGGTGGCAATGGTACGGGAGCTGCAGGGGGAGACTCGCCAGCTCAACGCGGCACTGGGCAAGGCGGACAACGATATCATCGGTCTGCGTGAGCAGGTGCGGCGCCTGTATGGCCAGAAGGAGCCTCGCGATGGCTGAGCGGCAGGAGCGGTGCGATCGGTGTCGGTGGTGGGATGGTGAAGGGCACGAGGACGAACATGCCGATGATCGTCCTGGTTGGTGTCGCCGGTATCCTCCTGTCTTGCACCATGTTGGAGTGGCAGAGTCGCTTCAGGTTGAACTGGACTACCAAACGAAAACGACAAAAGAGGATATTGCCAATGAATTGCCTTACGATCAGAGGTTTTGGCATT
>Ga0209751_10000386_pt1 | contig 47322 bp, 34 predicted proteins | sample RifCSP13_1_FD_184019 | JGI IMG/M metagenome (GOLD analysis project Ga0209751, IMG submission 184019) | Soil microbial communities from Rifle, Colorado - Rifle CSP2_sed 13_1 (SPAdes) (version 2) | ecosystem: Environmental > Terrestrial > Deep subsurface > Rock core/Sediment | place: Rifle...
GTACGCCCCGATGAATGTGACCCCTCCCACCCCGGAGCGCGTCCCGCGGACGCCGCCGGCTTGCGTCATGTCGCGCGTGCTCCGCCAGTCCGTCGTCGTGATCACGAAGTCCGCGCCGCGGAGATCGATGCCGGGGAGTTCGAGCGAGGCCTCCCATTCGCTCCCTCCCGCGGTGGCTGCCCCGGTTCCTTGTGGCTGCCACCCCCCGGGGCTCCGCCATTCGTACGCGCGAGTCTGAAGCACACGTCCGTGGCGGCCGCGGATCTCCAGGAGGGCGTCCGCGACGATCGAACCAATCGGGGTTCCCGCCGCCGTCGCGTTCGTGTCGTAGTACACGCGGACGACGTCCTCGCCCCGCCGCGGGCCCGGCGGGCCGCCGAGGGGTCCCGGTTGGGAGGGCGGACCTTGCTGCGGCCGGCTCCGGGGCCATGCCTCGTCGCCGCCGCCGAGCGCCTGCCCCTCCATGATCGCGTAGGTGAGCGCGGCCCCGTTCTGCGATTCCGCCGCGAACTGGAGTACGTTCACGTTCGGGTTGGACACCGCGGTGCCGTCGGAGTCGTCCGTGAGCGAGACCGCTGCCCAGTCGTCGAAGACCCCGTCGACGACGAACCCCGCGGGGCGGCGGTCCACGTAGGCGCGCGCAGGGGCGCCGAGGATCGTCACGGGCCGGTCCGCGTCCACCGCCACAACCTCGGCGGTGATCATCGTCTCGGCGGGGAGCGCGACCGTGCTCCTCTGGATCGTCACGAGGACCGTGTCCCCGGCGGTGATTGTGAGCGGACCCGAGAATCCCGGTAACCCGGCGGGGGCCGTGGAGATCCCGTTCACCGTGACCGCGGACCCGATCGCGCGGAGCGTGAGCTCGAGCACCGAGGGGAGCCCGCCACCCGGGACCGTAGGCGACGCCGTGCGTTGTGTCATCTCGAGGGCCCCGTAGACGGGTCCGAACGCAATCTCGCTCGTCGAGCGACCGCCCGACTGGTCGTCGAAAACCAGGACGACGGCCGCACGGGCGGAATCGAACGCCGCATCTTCGACGTTGATCTGGACCTCCACCTCCGAGCCGCGGGAGGCTGCGAGTACCCCCACGCCGCCGGCCGACCACCCGGACCAGTCCGCGGAGTCGTTCCCGGTCCACGTCCAGGATGCTGCAGACGAGATCGAACCGTTCCCGCCCTGAAGTTCGACGACGTACTCCGCGCCGACGATCCCCTCGTCGTATCCCGTGGACCGGTCCCCGTCCGCGTCCACGAACGCGTACGCGACGTCGAGGTCCTGCGTGTCCCCGAAAGCGGTCCCAGTGACCCTGGCATAGAGGGACAGCCGTTTGTCCTGGAAGAACGCCTTGAATTCCCGCAGGTCGGCGTCCGCGTTGTACGTGGAGGATGGCTGCGCGTAGCCGGGAACGCCTTGCCACTCCGCGAAGGAACCGTCGATGGGGATGCCGCCCGGGGTTGGGCCGGGCTCCGGCGGAACGACGAGGGCGAGGGAGAGGAGGATCACCGCCACCGCAGGGATCAGGAGGATGCGACCTCGACGCGCCCGCGCCTCCACCGCGAAACGAGGCCCGCCGAGGCCGTTCGTGAACCCGAGGCCGTTCGTGAGCCCGTTCGTGAGGCCCGCGCGCCCCCGCGCGATGCCGTTGATCAGTCCGTTGACCTGCCCGGTCCGCCCGTTCACCCGCCCCGTCTGACCGTTCACCCGCCCGGCCGGCCCGACGAGCCCGTTGATCCGTCCCATGGGCGGCGAGGGCGTGGCGCGACCGACCTTCGCGCGGAGAGGCTCCGGGATGCGCGGGGCGACCCGGGCGGCCCGCTGCGAACGGTCCCGGGCGTCCGCCTTCTCCATGAGCGTCGCCATCTCCGCCTCGATCCGCCAGATCTGGTACGGGGCGCGGAACAGGGCGCGGAGGCGAGCGATGTCCGCCTCGAGGCCCGCGGGGTCGAGGGCATCCACGGAGTCCCGGAGGACCTGGACCTTGCGGATGTTCTGCTCGAACTGGAAGAACACGGTCCGCGTGCGGTCCGGTTCGTTCTCCATGACCTCGCGCAAGGGCGCGACGTCGTAGCCCTCCGCCTCCCACCGCGCGAGCTCGTCGAGGAACTCCGTCTCCGGCGCGGCGGCCGGCGGGCGTGAGACTTCCGGTTCCCCTGCCAACGCCCCGAGCTCCTCGAGGTCCTTGACCGCCTCCTCCTCGCGGGCTTCCTTCGCGAGGTCCTCCGCGAGGCTCGAGAGCGTCTCCTCGATCTCCCGCTCCGGCTCCGGGATTGCGGCTCGTTCCCCGCCCGCGACCTCGAGCGCCTTCCGCTGCGCGGCGGCGGCCTCCTCCGCGCGACCGAGGCGGGTGAGCACGAACGAGAGTCCGACGTAGAGTCGCGGGAACGCCGCATCGAGCGCCTCGACCCTTCGGAACGCCTCCAGGGCCTCGTCCCAGCGCTCCAGGTCCGTGAGGAGCGACCCGCGGCGGAACCAAAGCCCGGGGTCGTCCGGGCGCTCCCGGAGGGCCTCGTCGACCTCCTTCAGGGCTTCGTCCGCGGGACCTTCCTCGCGCTCCGCGCGGGACCACTTGTCGAGGAAGTCCTTTGCGAACTTCTTCTCCCTATCCTCGGGCATCGGGGGCCGTCGTCGGAGGGGTAGGGCGCCTACTTATACGTTCTATCCTCTCGAGACCGCCATCTATCACTAAACAGTGTTTGAATCGCACAATCGGTTGTCATGCGAAGTCGAAGAGGCTCTTCTGGCCGGCCTCCTTCATGCTCTGCGCCCAGTTGATTGGCGGCTGCCCGTCGATCTCCCGCCACAGGTTCACGCACCCGGGGCCGAAGCCGGCGAAGTGGTTGTTGAAGAACACGAACAGCTCCGGCACCGAGTCCGCGACCTTGCGAACCTCCGTGTGCCACTTCCGGATCTCCGGCGTGCGGTCCCGTTGGATCTCCCCCGTGAGCTTCGGCAGGCTCCGGTCCCCGATGAAGCGGAGGTAGGCGAAGTCCGTCGTCACGACGGGCGGGACCTCGACGTAGTCGTTCTCGGACCAGACGAGGGCGATCCCGCGGTCCCCGAGCCACTGGTACGTCTCCGGGGTGAACCACGAGCGGTGGCGGAACTCGATCCCGTACCGGTACCCGGACGGGAGTTGGTCCACGAACGCCTCGAGCGCCTGTCGGCCGCCGCCGATCGAAAACCGCGGCGGGAGCTGCATCACGAGGGGGCCGAGCTTCGGCTTCAGGATCGAGATCGCCTGGAAGAACCACCGGAGCGGGTCCTCGACCTGCACGAACTGCTTGTCGTGCGTAATCAGCTTCGGGAACTTGGCGGTGAGCGTGAACCCCTCCGGCGCCGCCTCGAGCCAGGACCGCGTCATGTCCTGGGAGGGGATCGCGTAGAACGAGGAGTCCACCTCGACGGCGTCGAACGCGCGAGCGTACAAGGCAAGGTAGTCCGAGGCTTCCGCCCGGGACGGATAAAACGGGCCCACCCATTCCGGGTAGGACCACCCGACGCAGCCCAGGCGAACGCGAGCCACGGTCGAAGATGCCCCCGTCGAATATAGGTTTCCCTAGGAGGAGCGGTCGTCCTCCCCGGGCCCCGGCGGAGCCGCCCCCCGGCCGTTCGCCCGCTCCCGCGCCTCCGCGAGCCGCAGGAGCGCGTCGTTCGTCATCCGGTATCCGCGCCGCCAGACCGCGAGGCTCATCGAGATCCCCGCCGCGAGGACGACCGTGTTGACCCAGAACCCGAGCGGCAACCATGATCCGGACTCCGGGATCCGGAGGAGGCCCGTGAAGTACGACGTGACGCCGATCGAGGCCTCCGCGGCGGCGAACGGGAGCATCAGGAGGAGCCTCGTGAACGTGCGGTCCTTGTGGATCTTGAGTTCGACGTCCGCGATCGACAGCTCGTTGAGTTTCTGCCCCAGGGTCAGGGTCGCCCACTGTCGACTCCTCGCCCGGCGGTCCCCCCCGATCGGCTTGGGAATGTACCGGTCGATCAGGCGGCGGCTCCCGAAGGCGCCGGCCGCGAGGATCCCGATCGTGTATCCGACGGCGAGGACGGGCTTCCAGTTCCCCTCCGGCGGCGGGGGCGGCGTGGGGGCGTACACGAGGGTCGCGTCGAAGGCGGAGGTGACGAGGAACTGCGGCGAACTCTGCGCATACCGGGGCGGCGTTCCCGTGCTGACCGCATCGAATTCGAGGACGGCGCCCAGGTCCGCCCACACGGACAATTCGAAGTCGAGTTCGGAGTCCGCCATCGATGCGAGGTCGAGCCGCCACGTCGCGCCGACCGTGTGGTTCGTCGTCGCGTCGAGGCCTTGGAGCGTGACGTGGGGGCGGAACTGATGGAGGTACGTGACCGTGACCGTGCGGGACGCATCGATGTCCCACCGCGTCACGTCAAGGGTCCGGAACCGCTCCCGCGCGGTCACCGTGAACCCGCCGTCCGCGCGGACTTCGCGGCCCGCGTCGACCCAGTCCTCCCAGAGGTCCGCGGAGCTCGCGGTCTCCGGCCGTCCGAAGGCGGTGAAGCCTACGCCCACCGGGTGGCCCTCGAGGCCGAGAAGCTGCACGTTGACCGCGTACTGGTGGTAGTAGGACACGGTCCGCTGCATCGGGCCCATGACGGTCCAGTTCACGACGTCGAGCGTGATGAAGCGCTCGCCGGTCAGTCCCGCCACGATCCGCTCCGTCTCCACGACGGATCCCTCGTCCGCCCAGTCGGACCACGCCGCGTCCGCGCTCGCGAGCGAAGGCGCGCCCCACAACTCGAAGCGGACGGACGCAGGGCGCCCGGGCTGAAGCCCGCGAAGCGTGAGGTCCACGCGGTGCTGCCACGCGTACGTGGCGGTGACTGTTCGGTCCGCGGCGCCAACGGTGACATCGTGCGCGATCCCTCCGAGGTCGTCCCACGCGACGTATACGACCCGGGACGCGCCGATCACGTCCATGTCGGGGGCCTCGATTCGATGGACCTCGCTCTGGACCCACGTGAACGTCGCGGGGGCTGGGTAGGCCGTTCCGTCCACGATCACGTCCCCGAGCACCGGGAGTCGTGTGATCGTGTACTGCACGCGGGTCGGGCACACGGTTGCGAACCGCCAGGGGTTCGGCACGGGGCCGGGGATCAGATCCTCCCCCTCCGTGTCCCGGCCCTGCGTGACGTGGACCGTGTACTCCATGCACTCCGCCATCCCGCCGTGGTTCAGCGTGAGGATGCGCGCGGTCGTGCTCGGCGTCACCGCCAAGGGCGGCGAGATCGTGAACGTGACCGTCGGCCAATCCATGTCCTGGTTGAACACGGCCACGATCGCCTGGGAGAGCGCGACGCCCGTCGCCCCGTCCACGGGGTTCGTCAGCTCGATGTATGGCGGCGTCGCGGCGCGAAGGACCTCGATCTGCGCCTGCGGAATCGGCTGGAACACCGTGGAGCCGTCCCACCGAGTGTACGCGACGCGGGAGTCCGGGTGCCACGCGACGTCCTGCACGCCGATGCGAGTCGACGTCACGCTGTAACGGACCGACCAGGTCTCGTTGATCAGGATGCGGCTCACGTTCCATTGCAGGACGGTCCGGTCCGGGAGCTGGAGGACGTATTCCGGCGGCCGCGGCTGCCCCGTCGCGGGATCGTAGAACGACCCGGGGACGAGATTCAGGTACAGGGGCACGTGGTCCTCGACCATCGGCCTCGCGTCGGTGACGTCCGGGTCGATCCCCGCCGTCCGGTTCACCCGCATCCCGATGAGCTGGTAGATCGCAATCAGGTCCTGGGCGGTCTGCGCCTGGTAGAACTGCCCGCCCGTCCGGGTCGCGATGTTCTGGAGGAACGGGATGTCGATGTCCGCCCCGAGCGCGACCGTGTAGATCACGATCCCCTCCGCGACCGCTTGGTCGAGGATCGCGTTCGTGTTCGGACAGGGCGGGACGCCCACGGTGCAACGTCCGTCGGTGAGCAGGATCTCGATGCGCGGCCGGGACCGGTTCCCGTACGTGATGATCCAGTCGTTGCCGAGCTGGAGCGCGGCGTCGATGTTCGTCGCGCCGCCGCACGAGGGGCTGCACGCGAGGGTGTCCGCATCCCCCTTCAGGAGGACCTTGCCCATTGCGTCCGCGTACGTGAGCGGCCGGTTGTTCACGACCCACGCGACGCCGGTGAACCCGATCAGGGCGCCGCGGTCGTCGACGCGCATCATGTCGATGTATGCCTTCACCGCCTCCGTGCGGAGGTTCGTCGGGTCGTTGCCGTTCATGCTCCCCGACTCGTCAATCTGGAAGACGACGTCGTGCGGGACCAGGGTCACGATCGGGAGCCCGGCCCCCGACGCGGAGACCGTGACCTGCGCGATCTCGTTGTACGGCGGTCCGGTCCCCTGCAGGTAGACGGTCTGCGGGTTCACCGTGCGCATCACGTCGAAATGCGGGTACAGGTCGATCGTGAGGAATGCGGGGTCCCTCGCGACGGGGACCGTCGCGGGGCTCACGGACACGGTCACGACGTTCCCGTCGCGAAGTAGGCCCTCGATGGGGACGGTGACCTCGGCCCGGAATACCGCGCTGGCGGCAGGGCCGACGAGGCCCAGGTCGGGGATCAGGTCTGCGTCCGCGGCCGAGTCCGACAGGACCGTGCCGTTCGGCCAGCGGAACGCGACCGGCCACGGCAGGTCCGCGATCCACTCCACATTGAGGACTTCGGGGACGGACTGGAGGTTCGTGGCGGTGAGCGGGAACGCGACGGTCGTCCCGATGTCCGCCATCACGCGCTGGTCCGCAACGAGGCTGACGAGGGTAATCGACGGATCTTGATCGAACACCCATCCGTTCGCGACGGCGGAGGGGTCGTCGTACGCGCGCAGGCCGCCGACGCCGGAGATCGCGCGCGCGACGGTCAACAACCGCGTGTGCGCGGTCGTCCATCCGACCATGTCGAGGAGCCGGCCCGTGTCGTCGTAGAGGTACACGTTGTCCGTGGCAATGTCGAGGGGCGCGAACCATCCGGGCGACCGGCCCTCGAAGAGGTATACGTAGGGATACGAGGGTGACACCGTGCCGCCAGAGAATGTGAAGATCGCGTCCGAGACGATCCGGTAGCCGGTCAGGTCGAGGGGCTGCGTGGCGCGAAGGTACAGCTCGATGAACCGCTCTCCGGGACTCGGGCTCGCGGGGTAGAACAGCACTTCGTTCAGGACGATCGACGGCGCGAAGTTCGGGCGCGGGACGGCGTTGCGGGCCCGGAACGAGCTCGCGACGGACCGCGTCCACGACGCGGTGTAGTCGAGCGTGCCCGCGAAGCGCGCGGTGGACTCGGAGGGCAGCGGGTCCGGCGCGATCCCGTAGGGACCCGAGGCCGCGGCCGCGAGTACCTCCGTCCCCCGCCGAAGCGAGACGCGTGCGCCTTCGGAGCCCATGTCCAGCGACGCCTGCAGGTCGGAACTCGGGGGAGCGCCGATCACGACGTGTCCCCGCGCGGGGATCGACCCGAGGGCGCTGACGTCGACCGTGCTCGTCCCGGCACTCAGCATGACGCCGGCCATCGGATACGGCGTCCGGCCCAGGTTGTAGACCTCGACGCGGGCCTCCGACAGGGGTTCATCCTGAATTTCCGTGATCACGAGGGGAGAGACCGCGATGCTCCCGAAGTAGACGTCGAACCGCGGCCCGTTCCTCGCGTCCTCCCACGTGACGAATACCCCGTATCCGCCCGTGCGGATTGTCCCGTTGAACTGACTCGTCGCGTCGTCGCCCGGGGCCGGTGTCCGGTCCGTGTCATCCACGCGCAGGTCCATGCCGTCGCGGACGCCATCGCCCCATCGTATGCCGTCGTCCGACCACGATGCCCACAGGTCGTAGTCCCCCAGGCGGTTGTCGTGCCACGCGACCCAGAGGGTCCCTGCGAGGACGGAGATCGTCGGAGCGCCCGCGGTTACCGCCACGAACACGTCCTCGATCTGGACCGGCGTGCTCCACGTGCCGCCGTCGCCCGACCACGCAGATTCGATGTGCCACGCGCCCGTCGCGTCTCGGTGGGCCCACACGACGTGCGCGACCCCGAGCTCATCGACGACGACGTCCGGGTCACGGAGCGTGTCCGTGACTGCGCCACCGATTGCGACCAGGTTCGTCCGCCACGTCAGGCCGCCGTCGTCCGACCGCGAGGACCAGATCGAAGTGGCCGCGCCCTCGGACTGCCGCCAGGCGATCACCGCCGTGTCGCCCTTCGCATCCATCCGGCTCTGGAGGTTGATCGTCGCACCGCCAATCGACACCTGCGTCTCGGGCCCCCACGAGCCCCCGCCGTCCGAGGACGACCGGACGAAGATCTGATAGTACGTGGCGCCGAGGCGTAGGTCGGACCACGCGACGTGGACGCGACCGTTGCTCGCTGCCACGGAAGGGAACAGGGAGGAGACATTCGCGGGCGCAACGTCCACGCGCCGCGGGGCGAACCAGAAGGCTCCGCCGTCGGAGACCGTGAACCAGATGTCGCCCGCGGCCCCGCTCCCGATCTGGTACGCGGCGTAGAGCCGACCGCGGATCGGGACGGACTCCCGCTCCACCGCCAATCGTGGGGAGTACGTGCTCGCGCCCGGGACGTCGATGCGCGCGGACGGTGTCCAGGTGAGGCCGTCGCCGGATCGCGCGTAGTACACGCCGCGCTCCCCCGTCGGGTCGTCCGAGAAGACGGTGTGGAACTGCCCCGCCGCGTCCACGACGAGCGCGGAGGATTGCGCGTTCCCCGGGCTCGTGTCCACGGCGACGCTTCCGCCGGGGGTGGGCGCGTCGACGGGCCGAGCGATCAGGAGTGCGCTCGACACTATCAGGAGCGAGAACAGCGCGGGGACGATTCGCCGGGACGAGATGGGACCACGACGCCGGACCGTGGGTGCCGTTCCGGCCCTCCGTTCGCTGCCCTGGGGCCCCTCGTCCACCGGAGGGCGCATCGACGCATGAGGCTAAAATCCATTCCCCCAGCCCTCGGGAGGGCGCGGGGGCGGTTCGGGTCCCCGAAACCGTTGGTCCGGCATGCCGTACGGTATCATGACGGATAACCGTCGAACCCCCCTTAAATAGGGAGAAAACGGGGTGGAGAAAGCACGCGTCTTGGGGGGACCGGACTGCGCCCCCGAGGGAGCCCGTAGCCCATGAACCACGGCCCCGTCCGCGCCGCAGCACTCGCCCTCGTCCTCGCCTCGTCCACGCTCGCGTTTTTCGCACCGCGGCCCGCGCGCGCGGACCCGTTCGTCGTCGACAACCCGAATGGGACGTCGGACGCGGTGTGGGACTTCGCGACGCCGGCGGACTACGCGCTCACGAACGCGCAGATCTCCGGGGGGGTAGCGTCCCTCGCGCCGCAGACGACGTGGTGGAACAGCACGACCGCCGCGGACTTCGCGGGACCGGACAGTGAGGTGAACATCGACCGCGCGCGGTGGCCCGGCGACGTCGCGCTCGCGACGACGTCGGGGCCGTCCATGCTCCTCACACTGCAGCCCGGCGCGACGGGGGAGGACACGTGGCTCGACCGGGCCAACCAAAACATGAACCATGGGGCGGACACGACGATGGTCCTCGACGGGCGGAACCCGCAGTCCCGCCCGGTTCTGCGCTTCGACCTCTCCTCGATCCCTCCCGGGGCCGTAATCGATGACGCGGCCCTCTCCCTCTATCAGAGCGCTGGCGTCGGGAATCCGTTCACGGGGAGTGTCTACCAGGTGACGGCGACGTGGGCCGAACTGCAGGCGACGTGGAACGATCGGCTCACGGGCGTCCCGTGGGGCGGCGCAGGCGGCGACTTCGACCCCCACGCGATCGGGCAGGTCGCGCTCGACAACACGGCCGGCTGGCGCTCGTGGAACATCACCCAGCTCGTGGACCTCTGGTACCGCGGCCGCCTCGCGAACCAGGGCCTCCTCCTGAACGGGCCGAACTCGGGATTGGACTCCGACAAGACGTTCTACACGTCGGACTACAACGTGGACCCGACGCGCCGCCCGCGGCTCGACATCGTGTACCGCGTGCTCGGGGCGGTCGGGACGTACGTCTCCCAAGTCGGAGGTCCGGGGACGACGGCGCAGTGGCAGACGATTTCGTGGAACCCGGTCGCGCGGTCCCTCGTCTCCGATGAGTTCTCGGCGGCGCCCCTCGACCCGAAGTGGACGTGGACGAATCCCCCCGCCGCGTACGACGTGAGCACGACGCGCGCGGGCCACCTCCACATCGTCACCGCCACAGGCGTGGACGTCAGCGGGCCCGCGTTCTCGGGCCACGCGCTCGCGAACGACGTCGTCGGGGACTTCACCGCCACGATGAAGTTCGACGCGAACCCCACCGCGAACGGCCAGAAGTCGGGACTCATGGTCCTCCTGAGCCCGCGGGACTGGTATGCGGTCTCGAAGGTGAACGTCGCGGGCGTCCAGAACTGGCGCGTCCAGTCGACCGCGGACGCGGCGACGACGAACCGCGTGGACGTGAACAGCGGGAACCCGATCCCGGGGTGGCTCCGCATCCAGCGGGTGGGCACGACGTTCACGGCCTCCACGAGCGCGGACGGGCTCGCGTGGACGGTTCAGGATGTCTACACGCCCATCTACGAGTATCCCCTCAGCGTCCGAATCGCGGTGTTCGCGGCGGACGGCCTCTCCGGCGTGGCCCACACGGTCGACGTGGACTACGTGCGCGTCGTGCTCGGGAACGACGCCACGGTGTCGGTGTCCACGCGGATCGGAGACGTCACCCCCGTCGATGGGACCTGGTCCGGGTGGTCTGCGCCGTATCCGACGCCGGCGGGGTCCGCGATGGCGGGAACCTCGCGGTACGTCGAATACCGGCTCTCACTCTCCGTCACGTATCCCGATCACGTCCCCGTCGTCGGCGACGCGAACCTCTCGTGGTTCCGCTACGCGCCCGCAGGGACCGTCGAGACGAACGACCTCGTGCCCGCGGACCTCGCGTCGTGGGGGAACCTGACCGTCGTTCAGGCCCTGAACGGGCAGACGATTTTGTACGATTACTCCTTGAACTCCGGCGGGTCGTGGACGCCGGTTGTGCCGCCCGCGGACCTGAGCGCGGTGAGCACCGCCACGGGACGCATCCGGTTCCGCGCGACGTTCTCCACGGCCGACACGCTCGTGACGCCGACGTTGAGCGAGATCCGCCTCACGTACACGCACAACCTGGATCACTTCTACGTCAGCGCGCCCTCTTCCGTTTCCGCGGGCGCTCCGTTCTCGGTCACCGTCGCCGCCAAGGATGCGCTGAACGCGACGATTGCGTCGTGGACGGGCACGGTCGCCCTGGCGGCGCGCCTGATCGACGGGGTCACGCCGGGCGGCGGCATCCTCGGAACGACGAGCCTCGCGATCACGTCCGGAGGGACCGCCACCCTCGCGACCGAGGACTACACGCGCGCCGAGACAATCCGCATCCGTGCCTCCTTCGGGGCGTCGTCCGGTCTGAGCGACGCGATCGTCGTCGCGCCGGGGCCCGTCACCCGCCTGGCGGTGTCTCCCGCGTCCCTCACGATCCTTCCCTTCGACACGCAGGTGTTCGCGGGCACGGCGTACGACGCGTACGACAACGTCGTGCCAAACGTCTCCTTCAACTGGACCGTCGGCGGCGGCGTCGGGTCCGTGAACGTCTCGGCGGGCCCGAGCGTGCTGTTCACCGCCAGTCCTCCGCCCGCGAACGGGACCCTACAGATGTCGTTCGGAGCCCTCTCCGCGACCGCGACGATCGAGGTCGTGTCCGGCGCCCCCCCATGGATCGCGATCAGCTCACCCGCCGCGGGCGCGCACGTCACCGGCTTGGTCCCGATCACGTACGCGAACAGCTCCGACGCCATCACCGTCCAGTTCGAGTACGACGCCGGAAGCGGCTGGACCGTCATCGGGAGCACGGGTGTCCTGAACGGCACGTATCCGTGGGACACCGCCGGCCTCGACTTCGTTGGCGGCGCCGTCCGGGCAGTCGTCACGAACAACCGGTCGATCTCGAACACGACCGTCGTCTCGCCGATCGAGGTCGATAACACGCCCCCTACGATCGTCCTTGGCGCAATCGTGGACGACCAGGCGGGGAGCGGCACGATCGCAATCTCCTACGCGACGGCCGCGGACGTCGCGCGCGTGGATTTCACGTACTTCGACGGGGCGTGGCGGAGCGCGGGGTCCGACCTCACGATTGACGGCTCGTTCGTATGGACGCCGGGCGTCCCCATCAGCGGCGTCACCCTGCGCGCGGTCGCCTTCGACGACGTGAACCTCACCGGGTGGGACGAGCGGCAAGGGGTCGGCACGTACGTGATCGGGCCGAGCCCGCCGGTGATCGCCGCGATTCCCGACGTGCACGTCCGTGTGGGCGTCTCCTACCCGCTGAACCTCACGTTCTACGTGTCCGATCCGGACACGCCGCGGGCGGCGCTCGGGATCTCGACCTCGGATGCTGCAAACATCACCGCCAACGCGGGGCCGTTTCCGTCGCTCGACATCCTGTACGCTACGGCGAGCACATATGACATCACCCTGTGGGTGTCCGATGGAACCGACACGGCGTGGACAATCGTCCGCGTCATCGCCTCGGCGCAGAATCCGCCCGCACTGGTCGCCGCGCTCCCCGCGGTCGCCTTCGACGAGGACACGGCGCTGCTGGACGTGCTCGGTGCCCCCGCGACCGCCTTCTTCAACGACGTCGACGGGGACCCCCTGACCTTCACGGTCCTCGACGGAGTCCGCGTGCTCTCGCGCGTGAACGCGAACGACACCCTCGACCTGTGGTCGGCCCCCGACTGGTTTGGCGGCGAGGTGATCCGGATCCGCGCGACGGACCCCAGCGGAGGCTTCGCGGAGGCGGCGCTCCCAGTCACGGTCCGGCCCGTGGACGACGCACCGGTCCTCGTGACCGCGTTCCCCGCGGTGGCCTTCGACGAGGACACCGCCGCGAACGACGCGTTTGGCGGCAATGCGACCCTGCACTTCCTCGACGTCGACGGCGACCCACTCACCCTCGCGGTCCTTGGCGGGACGAACGTCCTCTCCCGGGTGAACGCGGGCGGCACGATTGACCTGTGGGCGTCTGCGAACTGGTCCGGAACGGAGACGCTCCGGATTCGAGCGACGGACCCCTCGGGGGCGTTCGTCGAAGGGACAGCCCTGGTCACCGTGCGCGCCGTGAACGACGCGCCGATCCTCGCGTCTTCCCTGCCCGCGATCGCCTTCGACGAGGACACGACCGTCGCGAACGCGCTCGGCGGCCCCGCGGCCCCCTTCTTCCTGGACCGGGAGGGCGATCCCCTCACGATAGCAATCGTCGGATCCGTGCAGGTCCTCTTCCGGATCAACGGGAACGGGACAATCGACCTGTGGTCCGCGGCCGACTGGTTCGGAGCGGAGACCGTTCAACTGCGGGCTTCCGACCCCTCGGGCGACTTCGTCGACGCGCCGCTCGCGGTGACGGTCCGTCCGGTGAACGACGCCCCGGTGCTGGCGGCAATCCCAGACCGGTCCGCGACGGAGGGCGAGACTCTCACGATCGACCTCACCCCGTACGTGACGGACGTCGACACGAACGCGTCGGCGCTCGTCGTCACGACGGACAGCCCGCTCGTTCAGGTGAGCGGGCTCCTCCTCACGATGCAGGCGCCCTCTGATCGCTCGGAGGCGCAATTCACGGTGACCGTATCCGACGGATTGGCGGCGGCCTCCCAGGCCGTGCGGGTCGTGATCGCCCCGCCCCTCTGGAACCCCGTGGTCTGGGTCGTGACGCCCCTGTCCCTCGCGGTGGTGATTGGTGTGTTCGTGCAACGCGCGCGATGGAGGCCCGCGAAGGCCTTCCTGGTGGACGAGCGGAAGCAGCTGCTGAGGGAATTCACCCTCGACCGGACCTGCGACGTGACGTTTGAGCAGGTCGTCGGCGCCGGGGCGCTCGACGCGGTCGAGACGCCCGTCAAGGTCGCCAAGTACCACGCGCAGACCGTCCGCGGGGATGCGCTCGCGATCACGCTCCTCGCCTACGGTCCCGTCACCGCCGAGCAGATTGAGTTCGCGCGCGAGATGCTCGTGAACGTCCAGGACAAGTTCGAGGACCGCGTGAAGGCGCACCTCGAGGAGGCGCGGGCTCTCGACGCGTCCTTGGCGGCGGAGCAGAGCGAGATCGACCGGGCGCGGACGACGCTCGCGCTGGAGAGTCAGGCGTCGTCCGACCTGTTCAACGCGGCCACGACCTCGCAGGCGAGGATGGCCGAGGAGTTCGAGGTCATGGCCGCTCGGCTGGAGGACTTGAACCGACGCGAGGCCGTCGTGCAGGAGGCTCAGGCCGCCCTCGCCGCGCGCACAAGGACCGTGGAGACGGCCCGAGCCGACCTGGAGGCCCGCGTCTCTGCGGTCGATGCCCGCGAGTCTGAGGCCACGCAGCGGACGCGGGACTTGGACGCCCGGGAGGCGCAGATTGCTCCGGCGGAGGCGAACCTGGCGGCAGTCCGCGCGGATCTCGATGCCCGAGAATCCGCCGCCCTCCAGCGGGCGTCCGAGTTGCAGGCCTTGGAGGCGTCGCTCGCCGCCAAGGACGCGGAGTTGAACGAGTCGCGGAAGGCGTTGGAGGTGCAGCAGTCCGCCGTACGCGATGCGCAGGCGGCGCTGACCGCGAATCAGGAGGCGCTGAGGATCGAACGGAACGACTTCGAGGAGACGACCTCCCGGCTCGCCGAGGAGGTCCGCGTCCGCTCCCAGGCCCTCGACGAACAGTCGAGGAACCTCCAGGATCTTCAGATGCACCTCGTGAAGGAACGGGAGGAGTTCGAGGCCACGAGGGAGGGGAAGCTACGCTACATGGCGGACAAGGACCTCGAGATCGAGGCGAAGGTGCAGTCGTTCGCGGAGCGGGAGCAGGCCGTCCGGGCGCAGGCGGAGGCGAACGCGCGGCAGCTCGCGGACCTCGCGGCGCGGGAGGAGGCGTACGAGGTCGAGGGCGACCGGCTCGAGAGATTGCGCGCCGACCTTGACGTCCGGAAGACCGCCATCGACGATCACGCCCAAGCCGTCGACGCCCGCGAGCAATCGCTCCACGAACTCGAGGCACGCAAGTCCGAGGAGTTCCGCGCGTGGGAGGACACGATGGCCTCCCAACAGGCGATGCTGAAGGAGCAGGCCGAGGCGTTCGAGAGGGAGAGCGCGGCACGGACGGAGGCGTTGAACCAGCGGCGTCGTCAGGTCGAGGAGCTCGCGAGCGAGGTCACGGGACGAGAGCAACAGGCCCGCGCTGCGATCGAGCAAGCGATGCGGATGGAAGATGTGGTCAGGCTCCGCGAAGCGGAGGCTGAGGAGAAGATTGGCACCGCGCAGCGGCTCCGTGAGGAGACCGACGCGATCGGGGCGGATCAGGAGAAGAAGGCCGCTGACCTCGAGACGCGAGAGAACGCCCTCCGGTCGGAGACCGCTCAGCACACGGAGGCCGTCGCCCGACACCGGGAGGCGGCAACGGCGTCGGAGGCGGCATTGTCTGCCCGCGACTCCGAGATCGCGCGGGAGTCCGCGGAGCGGGAAGCCCGTGCCCGGGAGGTCGAGGCCGACCTCGCGAGGCGGACGGAGCAGTTCGAGGAGAAGGCCCTCGTGCTGTTCACGCGTGAGGAGCAGCTCTCGAACCTGAAGGAGTCCCTCGAACGGGAACGCGCGGACGTCCAGTCCCTCGCGGATCGGTTGAGCGCGCGGGAGGTCGAACTCCAGCAGTCCGTCCGGCGGCACGAGGAGCAGGTCGACCGGTTCCGCGCGGAGTCGGAGGCGTGGCAGCAGGCGTCCGCGGCGAAGGAGGCGAGCCTGAATGCGGAGCAGGAGCGGGTCGAGCGGGAATCCCGGTCCCTCCAGGACACGCTGGGGGCCCGCGCCATCGAGCTTGCGAACCGGGAGAAGGCGCTTGCCGCCAAAGAGGCGGAGGCCGCGGCCCTCGGATTGCATCTCGACGGCCTTCGGGGCGACCTCGAGGCAAAGGGGCGTGATGCGACCGCGCGCTCCGACGCCCTGACATCCCGAGAGGCCGCGCTGGCGGGCCGGGAACAGGAGGTCCAGGCCCGCGCAGCCCAACTCGAGGAGTCCTCCCGGAGATTCGCGGCGGAGCAGGACGCCAAGCGCCGCGAGTGGGAGTCCCTGCAGGAAGTCCTGCGCACCCGGGATGTGCAGTCCAAGTCCGAGGCGGAATCCCGTCTATCCCAGATTGCCGCCAAGGCGGCGGATCTCGAACGGAAGGAGGGGGGCCTCGCTCGGGAGTCGGCCCAGCTCGAGGCCCGCCGACGGGAGATTGCCGAGGCGGCGCAGGCCGCAGCGGCGCGGGAGGGGGAGGCGAAGGCCGCGGCGGAGCGCGTCCAGACCCGGACCGCGGAGCTCAGGACCCTTGAGGTCGAGGTGTCCCGAGCCCGCCAGAGCCTGGAATCGGACCAGGCCGCGTGGCAGCCGCGGAAGGCGGAGGAGATGCGGCAGCTCGAAGCGATGCGGTCCGCGGCCGCGGAACAGGCGCAGAAGTCGGAGAAGCTGCTCGAGGAGTCCCAGCGCCGGCTGACGCTCGCCCAGGATGCAGAGCGCGACGCGAAGCGGAAGCTCGAGGAACTCGCGATCCAGCAGAACGAGTTCGAGGCGCGGCGGACGGAGCTGGAGCGCGCCGAGCGGACCCACGAGGCCCAGGCCGCGCAGCTGCAGGAGGCATCCCGGAAGCTCGCCGCCCGGGAGATGGAGGTGACCGCGCTGGCGAAGGAGGCGGAGGTTCGCCAGGCCCGGGTCGAGGCGCGGTCGAAGGAGATCGACACCGCGATGGCCGAGTTCCAGACTCGGAAGTCCCTCGTCGACCAAGAGTCCGTGCGTCTCGGCAAGCTGTCCGCGAATCTCGGTGCGGTGCGCTCGGAGCTCGAGGACCACGAGGCAACGCTCCAACAAAGGGCCAACGAGACGTCCGCACGGGAGAAGGCCGCCGCGAGCAAGGAGTCGGAGCTCAAGTCGCGGGAGAGGGCGGCGTCGTCCCTCGAGAAGGAGGTCGCGAAGCGCGAGGCGGCGCTCTCGGAACGCGAGTCATCGCTCAAGCGTCGGACGACCGAGGTTGAGAGGATGCGCCTCGAGGTCGAGGGACTCACCGCCAAAGCGGACGAGGAGCGGTCCGCCGCCGTCGCCCTCCGCAAGGAGGTTGAGGACGCCCAGGCGAAGCTCGATCAGACCCGCGTCCAGACGGAGGCGCAGCAGGCCGAGGTCTCGAAGCACATGAAGTTCCTCCAGAAGAAGGCCGTCGAGACCCTGGACCGCGAGGAGCAGATCCGGAAGCGCGAAGAGGCCCTCACGGAGCGGGAGAAGATCCTCGAGAGCCAGTTCGAGATCCTGGAGAACAAGGAGAAAGCGATGGAGGTCCAGCGGGAGGAGGACAGCGCCGCGCTCCAGCGCCTCGGCGGTGAGGTCGCGAAGCTCCAGGCCCGCTTGACGGACGCGGAAGCGGGCGGGAAGCCCGCCGCCGACGTCGAGGAGCGGAACCGGGACATCGAGTCGCGGCTGAAGATCATCCAGAAGAAGGCGATGGAACTCCTCGACCGCGAGGAGCGCCTCCGGGCGCGCGAGGAGGAAGTCCGGCAGAAGGCGGAGAAGCTCGGCCTCAACCTCTGATCATTAGCGGAGGAACGGGAGGGACGCGACCCGGGCGTCTTCGCCCCCGACACGGACGTCCGTCCCGGGCTCGGCGAGCTCCCGTCGGACGTACCCGAGGCCGATCGTCTTCGCGAGGGATACGGACCGCGCGGCGCTCGTGACGTGCCCCACCGACTTCCCGCCCTGGCTGACGTCGGTTCCCGGTGGCGGCGCCTCCGGGGACTCGATCTCGAACCCGACGAGGACGCGGTTCACGTGCCCCACGTGGGTCGCGCGGGACACGACCTCCTGGCCCACGTAGCACCCTTTCGTGAAGCTGATCGACGGCTCCAGCCGCGCTTCGATCGCGAGGGTCGTCTCGTTCATGTCCGCCGGATACCGCGGTCGGCCCGCCTCGATGCGCAGCGCCTCGTGGGCTTGGGAGCCGAACGGGATCGCCCCGGCGTCGAGGAGCCGCCGCCAAAGTGCGGTCGCGTCCTCCGGAGGGACCCACACTTCGAATCCGTCCCCGCCAAGGTGCGGGTTTCGAGCCAGGACGATCAGTTCCGGCGTCTCCGCTGCCGTCACCCGGTAGGCCTCTTCCGGCAGCGGCTTTCCCACCAGCGCGGCCGCAAGCTCCGGGCTCCGCGGGCCGAACACGCCGAAGGCGCACCACCGCTCGCTCACGTCCGTCAAGGTCGCGTCGTCGCTCACGAGGAGGCGGTTCAGCTGCGCGAGGATGGAGGCCGTCGCCTCCGGCTCCGTGGTCAGGAAGTAGTGGTCGCCGCTGTGGTACGCGACGAGGTCCCCATGGACGCGCCCCTTGTGGTCGAGGATTGCCGCGTGCATCCCTCGACCCTCGGTCAGGGCCGCCACGTCGTTCGTGAGGACGCCGTTCAGGAACGTCGTCCGGTCCACACCCTCGACGTGGGTCTTCCCCTCCGCGGACCAGTCGATGACGCCGACGGCGGTCCGCACCGCGCGCTGCTCCGCCGCGGGATCCCCGTACGCGAGCGGGAGGCGCCATCCGGCCAACTCGGTGAACGACGCCCCGAGGGCCCGGTGATTGTCCTCGAGGGAGAGCGAGCGCATCGTGGTTCCCAGCCCTCCCGCCGCCAAATACGTTTCGGGGGGAACCTTGATGCCCGCGGCCCGCATCGGTCGCGGCGATGGGCACGGACCCGATGGACCAGCCGCCGGACCACGCGACGAAGTTCCGGAGGGACGGGAAGCCCCTCGCGAAGCCGATCGCGATCCACTGCCCGTACTGCCAGGGGAAGGTGATCTTCGTCCGGAGCGAGCAGCACCTGGACAAGAAGAACTGCCCCCATTGCGGGATGGAAGTCGAGCGCAAGTGGGGCCTCGCGTGAGGGCGTAGTCGCGGCGGCGATTCTGGCGGGAAAAGCTTTTTCTCGCCCTCGTGGACGTGGGTCGAGGGTCGATGGTCGAGGAGTCCGACCTCTACTCCCTGATGTCCCTCGGGACCTCGGTCGTCGCCCTTGCGTTGGCGGTCCTCGTGTGGCGCCGCCACCCGGGCCGCCGCGCCGGCCGGACGTTCGCCTCGGCGATGGCCTTCTTCCTCCTCGCGGCGGTGTTCGCGTACTTCGTGCGTGAAGGATACGGGTCCGCGTGGTCGCTCGAGTCGCTGCAGTGGACGCTTCGCGGCTTCTACTTCGTCCACATGCTCGCGGTCGGGTTCACCGCGGCGTTCGTGGGGGCCTATTTCTTCGGCTTCGCGATCTTCCGGCGTCGGTCCGTCGCGACGTTCCTGTACTTCTCCCTCGGCGCCGCGGCGGTCCTCGTGGCCTCCCTCGTCTCCACGCGATCCACGCCGATCGGTCCGATGCCGGACACGACCCTCTCCCTCCGGACGCTGTTCGGGATCTCCGCGACGTATGGCGTGATGATGATCGCCACGATCGCAAAGACGCTGCGCAGCAACCCGGACCGGGTCGTCCGCCGCCAGGCGACCGTGATGCTCGCGGGCATCCTCGTGCACGGAGGGAGCGCGGTGACCTACGGATACCTCCGGCTGAGCCGGGAGTTCCCGCCGCCGTTCCTGACGATCACCGCCCTCGGGATGGCGGCCACGTTCGCCGTCGCGGTCCTCCGGTACCGGATGTTCGAGGTCACGCCCCACGCGGAGGACCCCGCACCCGTCCCTAGGAAGTTCTCCGTGAAGGCCGGGCACGCGTACCTCGTCCGGGAGCGTAAGCCGGAGGTCGCGTTCCGGGCCCTCGCAGAGGCGGCCCGCCGCGGCGCGAACGGGCTCGTCGTCTCTCGCACGACGCCCGCCTCCGTCCGCGAGGACTACGACCTGCAGGCGACGCCCGTCCTGTGGCTCACGACGACGGCGGGACAGAACCACGTGCCGCCGACGGACCCGTCGCTCCTCGAGCGGCTCGTCGCGGATTTCGCTTCGCGCGCCAACGAACCTGTCGTGGCGTTCGAGGGGATTGAATACATGGAGACCTACGCGGACTTCGACCGGGTCCTGCGTGCGACGCACGCGATGCGCGACGTCGTCGCCGCACATGGGGGCACGTTCCTGCTCAGCGTGAATCCCGGCGCGTTCGATGAGCGGGAGCTTGCGCTGCTGGACCGGGACTTCGAGCCGCTCGCCGCGCCCTCCGAGCCGGCGGTCGAGGACGTCTTCGTGATCCACCGGTCTGGCCTCCTGATCGCGCACGAGGCCCGCCGCCCGAAGAAGGAGTCGGACCGGGACATCATGGCGTCCATGCTGACGGCAATTATGAACTTCGTCCGCGTCTCGTTCGCCGAGGGATCCGACGCACTGAAGCGGCTTGAGCTCGGGGAGAAGACCGTCGTCATTGAGCAGGGGGATCAGATCATCGCGGCGGTCGTGTACCGCGGGTCCGGCCCGGCCGACATGGACGCGGAGATGCGGGCGTTCCTGTGGCGCGCGGAGCGGCGGTTCGGAATCCAGCTCGAACGGTGGAGCGGCGACGTCGCGGAGCTGTCCGGGCTGCACGCGATGACCGCTCGCTTGTTCATCTGAATGGAGAGTGCGTGGGCCAGGATTTGAACCTGGGAACTCCTGCGAGACCAGACCCTGAATCTGGCGCCGTTGGCCATGCTTGGCTACCCACGCACGGCGCCGCCAAAATGGGCGAGGGCGTAAAAGGTTTGCCGAGGTCGTCGCCTTGGGACGGAACTGTCACCGCTTCTTCTTCGACGACGCGACCTTCTGGATCTTCATCCAGCCGCCGGACTCGTAGACCTGGAGCCGCCGGTCCTTCAGGAGGCGCCGGAACGTGTCCCAGTCGATGACCTCCAGGCGGTTGTTCTTCCCGTTCGTGAACTGGATCGCGTCCTCCGTCCCGCGCACGAGGCCCGGCTTGAGGCCTTTCGTCCTCGCGATTTCAATCGCCCGCTCAACGCTAATCGGTTCCATCGCCACGCGATTCCCTCCATTTCCCCGGCACCTTCCGGGAACGGCCATGCATCAGGGAGGCCCGATATAATGGTATTCCGGGTTGCTGGCTAGACCCGCTGGGAATGACGGTGGCATACTCCGGTCGGGTTGTCGCGAACCCGACTCGCCCAAGAGCCGCCGACTCTTATGGAAACGTTTAGGCGGACCGCGCGAATCGGGGACGCGTGTCCCTCTTCGGGTCCTCCGGGATCCGGGGCCTCGCGAACATCGACGTGACTCCGGAGCTCGCCCTTGATGTCGGCCGCGCGGTCGGGGCGCAGTACCGCGACGTCGTCCTCGGCCGGGACCCCCGCCTCTCCGGCCGGATGCTCGCGTCCGCGTTCTCCGCCGGGGTGCTCTCCGTCGGCGGGTCCGTGTGCGACGCGGGGGTCGTGTCCACGCCCACCCTCGCGCGAGGGGCGCAACGGTACGCGTGCGGTGTGGTGATTACCGCCAGCCACAACCCCGGTGAGTACAACGGGATCAAGCTCTGGAACCCGGACGGGATGGCGTTTGGCGGCGAGCAGCAGGAGGAAGTCGAGCGGGCGCTCTCCACGAGGGATTGGACGCTCGCATCCTGGGACGCGACGGGCCAGTTCACGGAACGGGGCGATCTCCCGGAGCTTCATCGGGAGGCGATCCTTCGCGCGGTCGGCTCCGCGGAACTCCACGTCGTCGTCGACTGCGGGAATGGGGCGACCGCGAACGTGACGCCGTACGTGCTCCGCGAGATGGGGTGCCGGGTGACGGCCCTGAACGCGCAGATGGACGGCCATTTCCCCGGGCGCGATCCCGAGCCGACCGAGGAGCATCTCGCGGCCCTGCGCCACGCGGTCGTTGCCACGGAAGCGGACTTGGGCGTCGCGCACGACGGCGACGGGGACCGGATGGTCGCGGTCGATGAGAAGGGCGCGTTCGTCGGCGGCGACAAGCTCCTGGCCCTGTTCGCGAAGCGGCGCGCGCGGAAGGGCCTCGTCGTCCCGGTCGACGCGTCGATGGCCCTCGACGACCTCCTCGGTGGCCTACCCGTGTACCGCACACGCGTCGGGGACGTGTACGTCGCGCAGGAGCTGAAGAAGCGGGGCGCGGACTTTGGCGGTGAGCCGTCGGGCACGTTCATCTTCCCGGACCAGACGCTGTGCCCGGACGGTCCGTACGCCGCCGCATACCTCGCGACCCTCGTGAACGAGCGGCGCCTCAAGGAGTGGCTCGCGGAGATCCCCGCGTACCCCATCGTCCGCGACGCGCTGAAGTTCGACGCAGGGAGGCGCGAGGCCCTTGTGGCGGCGGTCGGCCGCGCGCTGGGCTCGCTCCTCGCGAAGGAGGTCACGCAGCTCGACGGTTGGCGGCTCGCGTTCGAAGACGGCTGGGCGCTCGTCCGGTTCTCGGGGACGGAGCCGAAGATCCGCGTGACGGCCGAGGCGCGGGACGTCGTTCGCGCGAAGCAGATCCACGAGAAGGTGTTCGCGGCGGTGAAGGGGGCGGTCGCGTGAGGGCGTGGGTCCTGTCCGCGGGGGAGGGGACGCGGATGCGACCGCTCACCGCGAACATCCCGAAGCCTCTGCTCCCGGTGGCGGGCAAGCCGTTCCTCCGCCACGTGATCGAGGCCCTGCGCGACGGGGGCGTCGAGGACGTCTCAATCCTGATCGGGTGGCAGGCGAAGCGGGTCCGCGAGGCGTTCGGGAAAGGAGAGTCGCTCGGCGTCCGCATCGAGTACGCGGAGCAGGCGGAGCGCCTCGGGACGGCGCACGCGATCGGGCTCGCGAAGGGACGCGTCGACGGGCCGTTCCTCGCGCTGAACGGGGACATCGTCCTCACCGCTAACGCGATCCGGGGAATCCTCGAGTTGCACCGCAAGACCTCCTCGCCAGTCCTCGCGGTCGCCGAAGTCGAGGACCCCGCGCCTTACGGCGTCGTCGAGGTCCGCGACGGCAAGGTCGTCGGCATCGAGGAGAAGCCGAAACAGCCGAAGTCGCACCTGATCAACGCGGGGTTGTACGTCTTCGACGGCGACGTGTTCGACATGATTGAGAAGACGCAGAAGTCGCCGCGCGGCGAGTACGAGATCACGGACACGCTGCGCATGTTGATCGAGCAGCAGGAGGTGCACGCGTACACTCTTCCGGATGAGTGGATCGACGTCGGGAGACCCTGGGACCTCCTGAAGGCGAACGAGATCCTCCTCCGTACCCTGAAGGCGGAGGTCCAGGGGGATGTCGACGCGGGCGCGAAGGTCGTGGGGCCCGTGTCCATCGGGAAGGGGACGCGGGTCCACGTCGGCGCGGACATTCGGGGCCCCGTCGTGATCGGCGAGGGGTCCGAGATCGGGCCGAACTGCCTAATCCGCCCGAGCACGAGCATCGGCGACGAATGCAAGGTCGGGAACGCCTGCGAGGTCAAGAACAGCATCGTCATGGACGGAACGCACGTGCCACACCTGAACTACGTGGGCGACTCGATCCTCGGGGAGCGCTGCAACCTCGGTGCCGGAACGAAGGTCGCGAACCTGCGCCTCGACGAGCGCACCGTGCGAATTGCGGTGAAGGGGGCGGAGGTCGACACGGGGCTGCGGAAGCTCGGGGTGATCATGGGGGACGACGTGAAGACGGGGATCAACGCGTCGATCGACGTCGGCACGGTGATCGGGGAGGGGACGTTCATCGGGATGGGCGCCGTCGTGCGCGGGATGATCGCGCCGCGGAGCCGGATCCACTAGGCGGTCGTATGCGCATCGCCCTCGTGACCCCTTGGTTCCATCCCCACGTCGGGGGTGTCGAGTCCCACGTGCGGAGCCTGGCGGCGGAGCTCGCGCGGCGCCGTCACGAGGTCGTCGTGATCACGAGCAACTACGCGAAGCTCCCGGAGCGGGAGGAGGTCGACGGGTTCGTCGTGGAGCGCGCGAAGTGCCTCACGGTCGTTCTCCGGACGCCTGTGTCCCCCGCGATCCGCCGCCACATCACCCCGGGCCGCTTCGACGTCGTGCACGCGCATTCCCCGCCGCCGCTGTCCTCGTACTACGCTGCGAAGGCGGCTGAGCGATCGAACGTCCCGTTCGTCGTCTCGTACCATTGCGACCTGGAGCTCCCGACCGTGTTCGGGAGGGCGCTCATCGGACTCTACGAGGCCACGTACGGGGACGCGACCGTTCGGAGGGCGGCGAAGCTGATCGCGGGGACGGAGACGTACGCCGCGACGTCGAGGGCAATTTGGCGGTTCAGCCCCGAGGTCATCCCGAGCCCCGTGGACTCGCGCTGGTTCCGCCCGGACGTGGACGGCGCGTGGGTCCGCGCGCGGTGGAACCTCCGGCCCGACGACAAGGTCGTCCTCCTCGTCGCGCGGATCGTCCCGCACAAGGGGATCGAGCACCTCGTGGAGGCCGCGAAGCACGTCCCGGGCGCGATGTTCCTCGTCGTCGGCGAGGGCCCCTTCCTGCCGGAGGTCCGCCGCCTCGCCGCGGAGTTCGGCGTGGAGGAGCGCGTGCACTTCGTGGGCCGCGTGCCGTTCCGCGACCTGCCCTCGTACTACGCAGCGTGCGACGTCTTCGTCCTCCCGAGCGTGAGCCGTCTCGAGGCGTTCGGGATCGTCACCCTCGAGGCGATGGCCACCGCGAAGCCCGTCGTGGTCTCGGACATCCCTGGCGTGCGCGAGGTCGTCACGAACGGCGTGGAGGGCCTCCTCGCGGACCCCGTGAATCCCGAGGATTTGGCGGCGAAGATCCGAACGCTCCTCGACGGCCCGGAGCTCCGGGGGGAGATGGGACAGCGCGGGAGGCAGAAGGTCGAGACGAAGTTCGGGATCGTGCAGGTCACGGACGCGGTCGAACGCGTGTACCGCTTGGTCGTCCGCTAGCCCCTCGCCTTCTTCTCGAGGTACTGGCGGAGGACTAGGGCGCTGTTGTGGTCCGTGTCTCGCGCGCTGTAGACGAGCGTCACGGGCCCGTGGCGAGCGGCCTCAAGCAGGAGGCCCACGGGCTCCGGGTTCCGGTCCAGCTCCTCGACGTACCGCTCGCGGAACTCGTTCCACTTCACGACGTCGTGCGCATACCATCGGCGGAGCGCGTCACTTGGCGCCACCTCTTTCAGCCACCCGTCGATGCGGACCGCGTCCCGCTTCACGCCGCGCGGCCAGAGCCGTTCGACGAGGAACCGGCGACCGTCCTTCAACGACGGCTTGTCGTACACCCGCTTGACCTGGAGGCTCACGGCAAGACCTCGAGGGCCACCGGATTCCCGTTGTGGTCGTAGGCCTGCCACGTCTCCTCCGTGTACGGTCTGCCGACGATGATGTGGAGGCGTCCAAAGTGGGAGAACAGGTTCAGGTCGGCGCCGGATGGACGGTAGACCCCGCTCGGATGCGAATGCACCGTCCCGGCGACCGTGAAGTCGATGGGGAGCATGTGGAGGCTGGGGATCGCGTGGACGTTCCCAAGGATCGTCGGAACGAAGAGCAGCTCCGTGACGACGCCCTCCTCGGCACGCAGCACCGCGAAGAACTCCTTCGGATCGTTCGGGCGGTCCGTGTCCTTCGACGCCTCGAGGATCATCCGCAGGACCTTCCGCCGGATCGCGCGGACCTTTCGCGACATCCCCTTACCTCTGGCCGACGAGCTTCTCGTCGATCCGGCGGTAGAAGTCGTCCCGGAACCGGATGAGCCTCGCCCGCGTTTTGGCTCCCGTGAACCGCACGTCCTCCGTCCCCTGGAGCGCGACCTCGTGCTGCCCGTCGAGGACCAAGAGGCACTCCTTCGGCTTCGTCAACTTCACCCGGACCTTGGCGGTCGCGGGGACCACCGTCGCTCGCGCGGAGGGCTTGAACGGTGCAATCGCGGAGACGACAAGGGCGTCCACGCGCGGATCGACGATCGGCCCCCCCACGCTGAGGTTGTACGACGTGGAGCCCGTCGGGGTCGCGATGATGATCCCGTCCGCGCGGACCCGCTGGAGCAGCGTCCCGTTCAGCCACACCTCGAAGTCCCGGATCTTCGCGATGTGCGCGGTGTGGAGGACGGCCTCGTTCGTGCAGTCGAAGAGCCGCTTCCCGTCGACCGTGACCTGGACCTTGATCCGTTCCTCCACGGTGAACGCCTTCCGCTCAAGCCGCCGGAGCGCGTCCGGGAACTCCGCGGCGGTCGCCTCCGTGAGGAACCCGAGCGAGCCGCTGTTGATCCCGAGGACCTCGTGCGTCGTGCGCTGGAGCGCACGCAGGACCGTGCCGTCGCCGCCAATCGCGAGGACGACGTCCACGTCCATGTCCTCGAGCGCCCGCCCCTTCCGGTGGATCGCGGCGGCGATGTCCGACTCGAGGGTCACCTTGTGCTTCTTCTCGAGGAGCGGGAGCAGGTGGTCCACGGCGACGCGCGCGTGCAGGATGTTCGGGTTGGCGGTGATGCCGAACTTCACGGGAGCGCCTCCAGCGCCGCGCGGTCGCCGACCGCCACGAGGTTCGCACGCGCCTTCAGGTCGATCGCCATCTCGAGGTCTTCCCCCGCGGGCGTGACGACGACGCCGCCCGCCTCGCGGACGAGGAGGACGCCCGCGGCAACATCCACGATGCGGAGGCGCGCGGGCGCGCGGCTGTTCATGTAGTACGCGTCGAAGCCGCCGGACGCGACCCCGCACAGGTCCAGGCTCGCGGCGCCAAGGTTCCGGACCCGGCGCGCGGATCGGGCGACCTCGTAGGATGCGGGCTCCGCCATCACGCCGAGGTACACGGAGAACAGGGAATCGTTCTTGCGGAACGTGCGCGTGGACAGCGGGGCGTCGTTCCTGAACGCGCCGCGCCCCTTCTCCGCGTAATAGGAGTCCCCCCGCGGGAGATCCCGGACGAGCCCGTGCGTGACGGTCGAGAGCCTGTCGTCGCCGACCGCCAAACTCGTCGCGTACAGGGGCACGCCCCGGACCGCGTTGTACGTCCCGTCGATCGGATCGAGGACAAGCGTTCGCGACCCGCCACGGTCCACGAAGCCCGCTTCCTCGCTCAGGACGTTCAGGTCTACGTCGTGGTCCTCGAGATACCGGAGCACCGCCGACTCCGCGACCTGGTCGATCGCCTGCGTCGGCGTCCCGTCGGCGCCCATCCCTTTCACGGCACCGGCGTCGCCGCCAAACGAGGCGACCGCACGGGAGACCGCGTCCGCGAGGGCGAGCAAGACGTCCTTCACACCGCCGCCAAAGGTAGGGTCCGTATTAGCTTTGTGTCGCGGCGCTCCGTGTGCGCATCCTTTAACTACCGGCCCCGCTTAGGTGGCGGTCGAGGGGCCACGGTTGCACCGGGGTTTCGTTCTTGTCCTCCTTGCCGCGCTCCTCGCACAGCCTTTTGTGTTCTTCCCGAGCGCCTCCGCGGACGATGGCGCGCCCTCCTCCGTTCCGTCGCTCCTGCCCGTGCCGCCCTCCTCGATGGGGATTCCCTCGCCGCCGGGGCCGATGGACCCGCCGTTCGGCACGAACGTCCGGGTGAGCGAGGACATCGACCCCTTGGACGGCGACAACCAGAACGAGATCGCGATGGCGGTCGCCCCGGACGGGCGGATCCACATGGCCTGGAACGATTGGCGCCCCGCCGTCGGCGCCTACCGGTGCGGGTACTCGTACTCCACGGACGGCGGCGCGACGTGGTCCGCGAACCGGATCTTCCACCTTCCTCCGTGGCCCTCGGACGGCGACCCCGTCGTCGTCGTGGACGCGAACAACAACGTGTACGTCATCTGCATGGGCTTCGGCGGGGGATCCCAGATTGCGGCATACAAGAGCACGGACGGAGGCGTCACGTTCGCGTCGCCGACGATCGCGAGCGACACGACCACGGGGCTCAACGACAAGCCGTGGGCCCACGTCGTCGGCACGACGGTCCACGTCTGCTACGCGAACTTCGGCGCGAGCCCGAACGAGCTGCGGTACACGAGGTCCGTGGACGGCGGCGCCACGTGGGCGCCGACCCAGGTCCTCGACCGGAGCGGGAACGGCTGCCAGTTCGCCTCCGACAACGCGGGGAACCTGTACATCGCCTGGTGGGGATCGAACGAGATGCGGTTCGTGAAGTCCACGAACGGCGGTGCGACGTGGACGGTCCCCGCCCAGGCGGCGACGGTGTCGTGGTCGAGCCTGCCCGGCCCCCGTGCGTACCCGATCCCGACGATGGCGGCGGATCGCACCTCGGGGAACGTGTACCTCGCGTGGCACGACAACGACGGCTCCGGGGGCTGGGACATCCGGATCGCCCGAACAACGAACGGCGGAGCGACGTGGACTCGCCCCGTGGTCGCCGTGAACGACGTCCCCACGGACCGCCAGTTCATGCCCGCGCTCGCGGTCGCGCCCGACGGGACGATTCACATGATCTGGTACGACCGCAGGACCGGGAACCTCGACATCCGATACGCGCGGTCGACGAACGCCGGGACGACCTGGACTGCGAGCACCTTGGTCACAACCGACTCGTTCGACGACTCGACGAGCTTCATCGGCGATTACATCGCGGCCGCCGCGAGCTCGATGGGCGTCTACGCGGCGTGGTGCGACCGGCGGACGGGGGAGAACGAGGCGGAATTCGCGACGACCCTCTCCGGCGCGCCCGGGCTCTCGCGCATCGACGTGTTGCCGCCCGAGGCGTGGACGGATACGGATACGCCCGTCGGATTCACGGCGAGCGGGTACGACCAGTTCGGACAGCCCTTCCCGACGAACCCGACGTGGGAGGCGACCGGTGGGACGATCGCGTCCGGCCTGTACACGCCGCAGGTCGCCGGGGACTGGCTCGTGTGGGCGAACGAATCCGGGATCTCCGGGAACGCAGTCGTCCACGTCGCCCCGGGCGCCCTTGCGCGAATCGATGTGACGCCCCCGGACGTGACGATCACCGCGGACGACGTCCAGCAGTACACCGCCACGGGCTATGATGCGAAGGGGAACGTCGCCCCGATCGCGCCCTCGTGGAGCACCACGAACGGATCGATCTCCTCAGGCGGGCTCTTCACTCCGCAGGCCGTGGGCGTGTGGTCGATCGCCGCCACAGAGGTCGGGGTGACCGGCCAGACGACGGTCACCGTCGTTGCTGGCTCGCTCGCGGGGATCTGGGTCGTCCCCTCTCCGGTCACGATCACCGCCGACGACACGCAGCAGTTCCTCGCGATCGGGCACGACTCGAAGGGCAACTCCGTCTCTGTGTCCCCGACGTGGGGCGTCGGGGAGGGGACGATCAGCGGGAGCGGGCTGTACACGCCGCGACGCGTGGGCACGTGGACGGTCTATGCGAACGCATCCGGTTTCGTCGGCACCGGGCAGGTCATCGTCGTTCCCGGCGCACTCGCGCGCGTCGTCGTCACGCCCGCGGACGCGATCGTCCGGGCGGACCAGACCCTCCAGTACACCGCCACGGGGTACGATCGGAACGATAACCAAGTCACGATCAACCCGGCCTGGTCCGTCACGGCGGGCTCCATCAACGGTGCCGGCCTCTACGTCCCCGGGCCCGTCGGCGTTTGGCTCGTGACCGCGCGCGCGGGGCCGATCTCCGGGTTGACGTCCGTCACCGTGCAGCCGGGGCCGCTCGCGCGGATCGACGTGACGCCCCCCGCAGCGACAATCACGGCCGACGATGCGCTCCAGCTGACGGCGAACGGGTTCGACGTGCGGGGGAACGTCGTGGCGGTGAACCCCACGTGGGACGCGACGTGCGGCGCCGTGGACGGGACCGGGCTCTACGTCCCGACCCCCGCGCGGGTGTGCCTCGTCTACGCGAACGAGTCCGGGATCTCCGGGTCCTCGACGGTCACGGTCCTCCCCGGGCGGCTCGCCCGGATCGACGTCACCCCGCCGGTCGCGGCGATCACGGCGGACGACGTCCTGCAGTACGCGGCGAGCGGGGTCGACGCGAAGGGGAACGCGGTCGCCTTCACGCCGGAGTGGGCGGTCCCCGAGGGCTCGATCACGCTGATGGGGCTGTACACGCCGCAGCGCGTCGGCGTCTGGCAGGTCGAAGCGAGCTCGGCGGGCGTGGTCGGGACCGCCACGGTGACCGTGGGGCCGGGCGCGCTCGCGGGAATCCTGGTCGATCCATCGACCGCTACGATCACCGCGGACGACACGCAGCAGTTCACCGCCACCGGCCACGATGCGAAGGGGAACCCCGTTCCGTTGACCGCACCGTCGTGGTCCGCGACGGACGGGACCGTGGTTGTCGGGCTGTTCACGCCGCAACGGACGGGCATCTGGGCGGTCGCCGCCGAGGAGGGCGGGTTCCGCGGGACCGCCACGGTGACCGTGCGCCCCGGCGCGGTGGCCCGCGTCGAGGTGGAACCTGGGGACGCGCACGTGCCCGAGGGGACGCCCGTCCGTTTCTCCGCGAAGGCGTACGACGGAAAGGGGAACGAGGTCCCGGACGCGGAGATCACGTGGAGCGTCGAGGGGGGCGTGGGCCGGATCGACGATACCGGCGAGTTCGTCGGGACCGGCGGTGGCCGCGGCCGCGTCGTTGCGACCGCCACGGATGGGTCCGCGACCGCGATCGGGGCCGCGACAGTCCTCGTGGACGCGAACGCCCTCGTGTATCTCTTCTGGGGCCTCCCCCTCGTGATCCTGCTCCTCCTCCTCGTGCTCCTCGCCCGGCGGAGGAAGCGGAAGGACTTGCCGCCCCCTTCGAGCTGAAACATTTATATAGAAGAGCACGTCTATTCTCGGCGCTAGACCCTGGGGGTTTGGACCATGTTGCCGGCAGGTGGAACGCAGATCTTGGTGCTGAAAGAGGGAACCCGACGCGAGCGCGGCAAGGGCGCGCAGTTCAACAACATCGCTGCGGCGAAGGCCGTGGCGGACGCCGTGCGCTCCACGCTCGGCCCGCGCGGGATGGACAAGATGCTCGTCGATAGCCTCGGGGACGTCGTGATCACGAACGATGGCGTGACGATCCTCAAGGAGATCGACATCGAGCACCCGGCCGCGAAGATGATCGTCGAGGTCGCGAAGACCCAGGACGACGAGGCCGGGGACGGGACGACGACGGCGGTGATCCTGGCGGGGGAGCTGCTGAAGAAGGCGGAGGAGCTGATCGAGCAGAACATCCACCCGACCGTGATCGCGCAGGGCTATCGGATGGCGTCCGACAAGGCCCGCGAGATCATCGAGGGTGTCGCTCGGAAGGTCTCCACGAAGGACCACGACACGCTCCTCAAGATCGCGCGCACGGCGATGTCCTCGAAGGCGGCGAGCTCGCACAGCGAGTTGCTCGGCGAGGTCGCGGTGAAGGCGGTTACGATGGTCGCGGAAGAACGCGACGGGAAGCTGTTCGTCGACGACGACAACATCCAGATCGTGAAGAAGCAGGGCGGCGGGATCTCCGACACCCAGCTCGTGGAGGGCGTGATCGTCGACAAGGAGCGCGTGCACCCGGGGATGCCGACGGAGGTCGAGGACGCGAAGATCGCCCTCCTCGACGCGGCGCTCGAGGTGAAGAAGACGGAGATCGACGCGAAGATCGAGATCACGGACCCGTCCCAGCTCCAGGCGTTCCTGTCCGAGGAGGAGAACCTGCTCCGCCGGATGGTGGACCAGGTGAAGAAGAGCGGCGCGACCGTCCTCTTCTGTCAGAAGGGGATTGACGACCTCGTGCAGCACTTCCTCGCGAAGGAGGGCATCTACGCGGTCCGGCGGGTCAAGAAGTCGGACATGGAGAAGCTCGCGAAGGCCTCTGGCGGGCGGATCGTGACGAAGCTCGACGAACTGTCCAAGGAGGACCTCGGCCGCGCGAAGCTCGTGTACGAGAAGAAGATCGGCGACGACGAGATGACGTTCGTCACGGGCTGCAAGAACCCGAAGGCCGTCTCCGTCCTGATCCGCGGCGGCACGGAGCACGTCGTCGACGAGCTCGAGCGCAGCCTCGAGGACGCGACGAGCGTCGTCGCCGTGGCGGTGGAGGACGGGAAGTACATCACGGGCGGCGGCTCGACCGCGATGGAGGTCGCCCTCGGGCTCCGGGACTTCGCCGCGACGATCGGTGGGCGCGAGCAGATCGCGATGGAGTCGTTCGCGGAGGCGATTGAGATCGTGCCGCGGACCCTCGCGGAGAACGCCGGGCTCGACCCGATCGACACCCTGATTGACCTGCGGAAGGCCCACAAGAACGGCAGCAAGAACGCGTCGATCAACGTCTTCACGGGCAAGATCGAGGACGCCGTCCGGAACAACGTCCTGGAGCCGATCCGCGTCGGCCTCCAGGCGATCAGCTCCGCGACGGACGCAGCGATCATGATCCTCCGCATCGACGACGTCATCGCGGCGAAGTCCGGTGGCGGTGGCGAGGCGGGCAAGGGCGGCAAGGGCGGCGGCGAGGACCACGGGGACGGCGAGGACTACTAGGCCGCCGGACCGCGTACATCCCTCGGCGCCCCGGACCCGGAGGTCGGCATGAGCGGGGACGAGCCCACGGAGGCGGTCGCGGAGGAGGCGCAGCCCGCGCCCGAGGATCCCGCGAAGCTGCGGGCGGAGTTCGAGGCTGCGACGCGGCGTGCCGCGGACCTCTTGGACCAACTACGGCGCGCGCGAGCCGACTACGAGAACCTGGAGAAGCGAGCGGCTCGGGACGCGGAGGAGGTGCGGGAGACCGCGAACGGGTTCCTGCTCGCGTCCCTCCTCCCCGCGCTCGACGACTTCGAGCATGCGCTGGCGGCGGTGGGCGAAGGGGCGGAGGGCCTCCGGATGGTCCACGGGAACCTGTGGAAGGCGCTCGCGGACGCGGGCCTCGAGGTGATCGATCCGGTCGGACGCCCGTTCGACCCATACGAACACGAGGTCGTCGGGCAGGCGAACGATGAGGCCTTAAGCGAGGGGACCGTCAAGGAGGTCGTGCAGAAAGGGTATCGACACCGCCGGCGCCTCCTGCGCTCGGCGAAGGTCATCGTGGTCAAGCGAGGTGCGTAGAGATGGCGAAGATCATCGGAATCGACCTCGGGACGACGAACTCCGAGGCCGCGTACATGGAAGTCGGACAGCCGAAGATCCTCCCGAGCGCGGAGGGCTCCTCCTACGGCGGGAAGAACTTCCCGTCCGTGATCGCGTTCACGAAGGAGGGGCAGGTCCTCGTCGGCGAGCCCGCGAAGCGCCAGGCGGTCCTGAACCCGGAGCGGACGATCCAGCAGATCAAGCGCAAGATGGGGACCGACCACAAGGTCACGATCGACGGGAAGGCGTACACGCCGCAGGAGCTGAGCGCGATGATCCTGCGGAAGATCAAGCAGGACGCGGACGCGTTCCTCGGCGAATCCGTGAAGCAGGCCGTGATCACGGTCCCCGCGTACTTCAACGACAACCAGCGGCAGGCGACGAAGGACGCGGGGCAGATCGCGGGGCTCGAGGTCCTCCGACTCGTGAACGAGCCGACGGCTGCGGCGCTCGCATATGGGCTGAACAAGGAGAAGGAGGGAAAGATCTGCGTCCTCGACCTCGGGGGAGGGACGTTCGACGTCACCCTGATGGAGATGGGCGAGGGCGTGTTCGAGGTCGTGTCCACGTCCGGCGACACGCAGCTCGGCGGCATGGACATGGATAACGCAATCATCGAGTGGCTCCTCGGGGACTTCCGCGGCAAACACGGCGTCGACCTGAGGAAGGACCGCCAGGCGATGCAGCGCCTCCGCGACGCGGGGGAGAAGGCGAAGATCGAGCTGTCGAGCACGGTGAACACGACGATCAACCTGCCGTTCGTCACGCAGCACGAGGGAAAGCCGCTCCACCTGGAGGCGTCCCTCACGCGGGCGAAGCTCGAGGAGCTCATCGAGCCCGTCCTCGCGCGCCTCGAGACCCCGATCCGCCAGGCGTTCAAGGACGGCGGCTGGGAGTACAAGGAGGTCGACCACGTGATCCTCGTCGGCGGCCCCACCCGGATGCCCGTCGTCCGCGAGCGGTTCGAGCGCATCCTGGGCCGCAAGGCGGAGCGCGGAGTCGACCCGATGCAGTGCGTCGCCCTCGGCGCCGCGATCCAGGGCGCGATCCTGGCGGGGGAGATCAAGGACATCCTGCTCCTCGACGTCACGCCCCTGAGCCTCGGCGTGGAGACCCTCGGCGGCGTCTTCACGCGGCTCATCGAGCGGAACACGACGATCCCGACGCGGAAGTCGCAGGTCTTCAGCACCGCCGCGGACGGGCAGACGACGGTCGAGGTCCACGTCCTCCAGGGCGAGCGGCCGATGGCGGGGGACGACGTGAGCCTCGGGAAGTTCTACCTCACGGGACTCCCGCCGGCGCCGCGGGGGATCCCTCAGATCGAGGTCACGTTCGACATCGACGCGAACGGGATCCTGACCGTGACCGCCCTCGACAAGGGCACCGGGAAGTCGGAGAAGCTCACGATCCTCGCGCCCCACCGGATGGAGAAGCAGAAGATCGAGGATGCCGTCCGGGACGCGGAGAAGCACGCGGAGGACGACCGCCGACGCCGCGACCTCGCCGAACTGAAGAACCAGTCCGACGGCCTCCTCTACGAAACGGAGAAGATGCTGAAGGAGCTCGGCGACAAGGTCACGCCGGGGACCCGGTCCGCCGTCGAGAAGCGGATGGAGGAGCTCCGCGAGGCGATCAAGGCGGACGAGTACGCGCGGCTCAAGTCCGCGTTCGAGGCGTTGAAGCAGGAGACGCAGAAGATCGGCATCGAGATCTACCAGCGCAGCCAGGCCGCGGCGCCCCCGCCGTCCGAGGAGCCCAAGGAATCGGCGCCTGGCGGGGAAGGCGGCGACGACAACGTCGTCGACGTGGACTACGACGAAGTGAAGAAGGACTGAGGGGTTCGCCGTGCCGGCGAAGAGCGGCGTGAAACGCGATTACTACGAGGTCCTCGGCGTCGAGCGGACCGCAAGCCCGGACGAAGTCAAGCGCGCGTACCGGAAGCTCGCGATGCAGTTCCACCCGGATCGCGTGCCCGCGGGCGAGAAGGCGGGCGCGGAGGAGAAGTTCAAGGAGGTCTCCGAGGCCTACGAGGTCCTGGCGGACGACGAGAAGCGGGCGCTGTACGACCGGTACGGCCACGCCGGGGTCGAGCAGCAGGTGTGGGGCGGCCAGGGCTTCGACTGGTCCCGGTTCACCCACGCGGACGACCTGGAGGACATCTTCGGTGCGGACATGTTCCGCGACTTCTTCGGCGGGGGATCCATCTTCGATGCGTTCTTTGGCCGGGCGCAAGGCCCGCGGGCTCGCCGGGGCGCGGACCTCCGGCTCGACCTCGAGGTCGACCTCGAGGACGTGCTCCGGGGCTCCCGGAAGTCAATCGAGGTCCCGCACGCGGTCCCGTGCAAGCGGTGCGGGGGCACGGGCGCGGAAGGCGGCCGGCTCACGAAGTGTCCGGAGTGCAAGGGCTCCGGACAGGTCAGCCACAGCCAGCAGCGGGGCTACACGCGGATGGTCACGATCACCGCGTGCCCGCGATGCCGGGGCCGGGGCCAGTGGCCGGAGCGGACGTGCGCGGAGTGCGACGGGTCCGGCGTCCGGCACGAGGCCTCCGTGTACACGATCGACGTGCCCGTCGGCGCATCCGATGGCGCCCGGCTGCGCCTCAGTGGCGGCGGCGAGGCGGACGCCCGAGGGGGTCCGCCGGGCGACCTCTACGTCGTCCTCCACGTCCGCCCGCATCCTGTCTTCCGCCGCCAAGGGAGCGACCTGGTCCTGGACGTCCCGCTCACGTTCTCCCAGGCCGCCGTGGGCGCGGAGATCGACGTGCCCACCCTCGATGGGACCGCTCGCCTCCGGGTGCCTCCCGGAACGCAGACCCACACCTTCCTTCGTCTCAGGGGGAAGGGTCTTCCCGACCCTGGGGGCGGCCGCGGCGACGAGCTCGTGCGCGTGGTCGTCGTGACCCCGACGAACCTGACTCCCGAGGAAAGACGGTCCTTCGACGAACTCCAGAGGCTCGAGGACACGCCCCGACGGCGGGGGATCTTCTCGCGGTTCCGCCTCTAGGGCCGGATGTTCGCCAGGAACGAAACGACCTGGATCACGGCGTAGAACGCGAGGAGTCCGCCGACCGCCACGAGGATGACGACCACGTCCTTGACGAGGATGGATTTCGTCTCGGTCTCGATGGAACGGCCTCCCGTCGGCTCGCTCGCATCCTTGTTATCGACTGCGCCGTATAAAGTATCTCCGGTCCGGGCTTCGAAATTCGCAATTCGACGGAACGTTCTTGCCCTCCCGCGGGTTCGCAGCCGCGTGCGCAAGGTCCTGGGCGTCCTCACCGCGGACTTCCGGCTGTACCACGACGTCGTGACCGCGCTCAAGGCCCGCGACCTGCCGTTCCGATCCCTCGCGCGGGGCGACGAGGTCCCCCGGGACGTCGGCGCGATCCTGACCTCGCCCGCCGAGGCCCCCGGCATCCGGTTCGGCGCGGTCGTGGCGGTCGAGGACGTGCAGGACGCGATCGCGAAGGGGCTCCAGATCGTGCGGGGCCGCCGGGAGTGGCGGGAGCTCGTCATCGGCGTCGACCCGGGCGCGGAGCCCGGCGTGGCGCTCATCGGGGACGGGGAGGTCATCGACACGCGGGTCGCCCGCTCGCCCGAGGCGGTGGCGGATCTCGTCCGCACGGCCCTCCTTGCGTTCCCCGCGGAGCGCGTCCGCCTCCGGGTGGGCCACGGGGACCGGACGAACCGGAACCGGATCATCAACGCCCTCGCGCCGCTCGGCCTCCCCGTCGAGATCGTGGACGAGAAGGGGACCACGCCGCGGGTGCCCAGCCCGACGCCGGACATGGACGCGGCCGTCGAGATCGCCCGCGGCCGCGGTGTCCGCGCCGCCCGATACTACGCGGTGGAGCCGACGCCGGGGGAGGTGCGGGAAATCCAGCGCCAGAGCCGCCTCTCGAGCGGCGGCCGCGTCACGATCTCGAAGGACCTCGCACGCCGCGTCGCCAAGGGGGAACTCACGCTCGGGGACGCGATCGAGAAGCACCGCCGGACCGCGCAGGGGAAAGCGTCGTGAGCCCCGTGGGGCGCGCCTTTTCCAATCCGACGACAATCTTTATCTAGCGGGGCTGGGCTGAATCGCGCCGTGCCCGAAAGGGTCGTTCTGAAGGTCGCCGAAGCGCCACAGTCCGACGTGGGCCTCGGCCGCGCCAGGGTCGACACGAAGACGCGCCTCGCGCTCGGCATCGACGTCGGCGAGGTCGTCGAGATCGTCGGGAAGAAGGGGACCGCCGCGAAGCTGTTCCGCGTGATGCAGGAGGACGAAGGGAAGGGGATCATCCGTGTGGACGGACTCGTGCGCCGGAACCTCGGCGTGAGCATCGGGGACAAGGTCGAGGTCCGGAAGGCGGAGGTGTTCCCCGGGGAGCGTGTGACGATCGCCCCGATCATCAGCGAGGGACACAAGATCTCGTTCGGTCAGGGCATCGAGAACTTCGTGAAGCGCGGCCTCCTGAAGCGGCCCGTTACGAAGGGCGATGTCGTGATCGTCCCGGGGATCGCGCTCATGGGCGGCGCGCTCCCGTTCATGGTGATCAAGGTCGTCCCGAAGGGCATCGTCCAGATCGTGGACGACACGATCATTGAGATGAAGGAGGAGCCGGTCCGCGAGGGCGAGGTCCTCACGCCGACGGTGACGTACGAGGACGTCGGCGGGCTGAGCGAGGAGCTGCTCAAGGTTCGCGAGATGATTGAGCTGCCGTTGAAACACGCGGAGCTGTTCGAGCGTCTCGGAATTGAGCCGCCAAAGGGAGTACTCTTGTACGGGCCTCCGGGAACCGGCAAGACGCTGATCGCGAAGGCGGTCGCGAACGAGGCGGGCGCGAACTTCTACGCGATTCAAGGCCCCGAGGTAATGTCGAAATACTACGGCCAGAGCGAGGAACGACTCCGGGAGAAGTTCGAGGAGGCGTCCAAGAACGCGCCGTCCGTCCTGTTCATCGACGAACTCGACTCAATCGCTCCCAAGCGGGAGGAGGTGACGGGCGAAGTCGAGCGCCGCGTGGTCGCCCAGCTGCTCACGTTGATGGACGGCCTTCAGGGCCGCGGCCAGCTCATCGTGATCGGCGCGACGAACCGGGAAGAAGCGATCGATCCCGCGCTCCGCCGGCCCGGCCGCTTCGACCGCGAGATCGAGATCGGCGTCCCGGACCGCCAAGGGCGGAAGGAGATCCTGCAGATCCACTCGCGCGGCATGCCGATCGAGGGCGCGGAGGAGGACAAGGACCGCCTCTTGACCGAGCTCGCGAACGTCACCCACGGGTTCGTCGGTGCGGATTTGGCGGCGCTGTGCCGCGAGGCCGCGATGAAGGCGCTCCGGCGGTACCTGCCGGAGATCGACCTCGATCGTCCGATCCCGCCCGAAGTCCTCGAGCGGATGCGCGTTCTGGAGGCGGACTTCAAGAACGCGTTGAAGGAGATCGAGCCGAGCGCGATGCGCGAGGTCCTCGTCGAGATCCCCCACATCACGTGGGACGACGTCGGCGGGCTCTCGGACGTGAAGCAGAAGCTCAAGGAGGCGGTGGAGATGCCGCTCAAGGAGCCGGAGGCGTTCGAGCGCCTCGGGATCCGTCCTCCGCGCGGCATCCTCCTGTACGGTCCGCCGGGCACGGGGAAGACGCTCCTCGCGAAGGCGGTCGCCACGGAGAGCGAGGCGAACTTCATCTCGATCAAGGGCCCCGAGGTGATGTCGAAGTGGGTGGGGGAGTCCGAGAAGGCCGTCCGGATGATCTTCAAGAAGGCGAAGCAGGTCGCGCCGTGCATCGTGTTCCTCGATGAGCTCGACGCGATCGCCCACCGCCGCGGGACGGGCACGGACGAAGGGGTGACGGAGCGCGTCGTGAACCAACTCCTGACCTCCCTCGACGGTCTGGAGTCCATGGAGGGCGTCGTCGTGATCGGTGCGACGAACCGCCCGGACATGATCGACCCCGGGCTGCTCCGGACGGGCCGCTTCGACCGCCTGATCCTTGTTCCGATCCCCGACAAGAAGGCGCGGCTGGAGATCCTGAAGGTCCACACGAAGGCGATGCCTCTGGAGAAGGATGTGGACATCGAGGCGCTCACGGACGAGCTCGACGCGTACACGGGCGCGGACATCGAGGGCCTGTGCCGCGAGGCGGCGATGACCGCGCTGCGCCAGGACATGAAGGTGAAGAAGGTCACGATGCGCCACTTCGAGGAGGCGCGGAAGGTCGTGCCGCCGAGCATCGACGAGGAGACCGTGCGGTTCTACGAGCGGATCGGTCAGGAGATCATGCGCGGGGTCGGGAAGAAGAAGGAAGAGATCGTTTACTACCGCTGACGGCGCGCGTGGGAAAGTTCCATATACGGAGACCGCCATGGGCGGCCTCAACGGGATGGGAGCACGCGCTCTAGCGGCCGTGTTCTCGGACGGGTGAAGGGAATGAAGAAGTTCGCGACCGAGCTGCGCGGCAAGACCGTGATGACGAACGACGGCCAGATCCTGGGGATGATCGAGAACTTCATCGTGGACACGAGGTCCGGGAAGGTCATGGACGTCCTCGTGATCCCCGCGGAAGAGGTCGAGAAGCGCCTCTACAAGACGGACGCGCAGGGCCGGATCATCCTGCCGTTCCAGGGGATGCAAGCGATCAAGGACGTCGTCGTCGTCAACGCGTAGGTCCGCCGATTTTGGCGGGGGGGCCCCGCAGGGCCGCGAGCGCCTTCGCGCGGAGCTCCGGGTCCTCGAGCAGCGCGTCGAGTACCGCGACGGAGAAGGCCTCGGCCTCGAAGGCCTCGACGACGGCCTCCGGGGACGCACCCTTCGACCACGCGGTCCCGACGATCCGGGTCACTTCATGACGTCCTTCAGCTTCCCCGCGAGCTCCGAGATCTCCATGCCCGTGAGCGCCTTCACGAGGGCCGGCGCCTGCGCCGCGATGTCGACGACGGACCCGACGAGGGAGCTGGGTCCGCGCTCTCCCATGATGATCAGCTTCGACGTCCCCTCGAGCGACTTGGCGGCGTTCCCGACGATCTCGGGCAGCTTCTCGACGATGAGCTGGGTGACGGCGGCGCGGCCGTACTGCTCCCAGGCCTCCGCCTTCGCATGCATCGCTTCCGCCTCCGCGAGGCCCTTCGCCTTGATCGCGTAGGCCTCCGCCTCGCCCTTGAGCCGGATGATGTCCGCCTCTGCGGTCCCGGTCTGGCGGATGCGTTCGGCATCGCCCGTCGCCACGCGCGTGAGCCGCTCCCGCTCCCCGTCTGCGATCGCGATGAGGCGGCGGCGCTCTCCGTCCGCCTCCACGGCCACGGCGTCCGCCTTCGCCTTCGCGGGGACGACCTGCTCCGCGGTTTGCTCCTGCTCCTTCCGCTTGACCTCCTGCTGCTGGACGAGGACCTCCTGCTCCTTCGCGCGGATGTCGATTCGCTTCTGCTCGACGACCAACTCCTGCTGCCGGGTCGCCATCTGGATGTCGAACGCGATCTCTCTGTTCGCACGCTCCATCTCGACCTTCGCCTCGGACTGTTGGACGGTGATGTCGCGATCCCGGTGGAACATCGCGACGTTCCCCTCGGCCTCCGCGTTCGCCTTCTCGGCCTGCTGCGCGGCCTGCGCCTCAGCAATGGTCGCCTCGCGGTTCGCGTTCGCCTTGCCAATCCGCGCGTCCCGTTTGACCTCTTCCGTTTTCTTCACGCCGAGGGCATCAAGGTACCCACGTTCGTCTTCGATTTCCTTGATGACAAAAGATCGAATTTCGAGGCCGATGTTCTTGAGGTCTGCCGCGGCCAGCCCCTGGACCTGAGTCGCAACCGCGTCGCGTTCGCTGTTAATCTGCTCGATTGTAAGGGTTGCACAGATACCCCGGACGTGACCCTCGAGAGTCTTGAGGGCGATTTCGTTGATCTGTTCGTCCCGCTTGTGGAGCAGTTGTCCCGCGGCCGTTCGCAGCGTGTCGGGATCGTCAGAAATCCGGACCTGCGCGACGGCCTTGATGTTGAGCCTAGCACCGCTCTCCTTGACGTCCGTCACGATGTCCGTGACGACGACATCCTGGGTGCGGACGTCGAGCGGGAGGAATTCGTACGCCTCGGTAATCGGGCGAATCCACTTCCCCCCGCCCGAGTAGACACGGTATCCGCGGCCTCCCTCGAACGCTCGGCCGTAGACCACCATTGCCTTGTCCGGAGGCACTTTCTTGTACCGGGCGGCGTAGATGACGATCGGCAGAAAGATCGCCAATACGATTCCCAATGCAATCAAGATCGGCTCGTGCGAACTCATCTAACTCCCCCTAGGTTGTTTTCTTCCGAACATCTGCGACTCCTCCCGCGAAACCGATGATTTCCACAATCTCATCCCGAGCGATTTCCTCGCTCGACTTGGCCGGGAACAGGGTCCGACCGCGGACATCCGTGATGACGAGGATCTGGCCCTGCGAACTCCGACGGATGGGGACTGTGACCTGTGCATCGTGGCCCAGGAGGGCAGTCGGCAGGACGTCTGAACTCGCTTGGGCCCGCACGAGGTACTTCTGGACCCCGAAGAAGAGTGCTGCAGAGATGCCGATAGCACCGAACGCCGCCAAGACCGGGACGAACAGCGTTTCGATTCCCGCCCGATCGAAGAGAGCGCCGAGCGATCCAAAGCTCGCCCCGAACGCCGCGACGATCGGGAGGCTGAGCGGAGAAATGCCGGGGCCGGAGAATTCCCCGTAGTCGAGACCGCCATCGACGTCCGCATCCGTGTCGAATCCGTAGCCGCCCAGGACAGCTAGGACGATGAGGAACAGGATGGAGATGAGGGCGATCCACACATAGACACTCAGGCCGAAGACTTCGAAAGCCATCCGATCACCGCCCGGGGCCCGCGTACACGCGGTTCCCGCAGTTCCAGCAGAACGTGTCCGTCGTGGAGAGGCGGGCCCCGCAGACGGGGCAGTTGTGCGCGTCGATCCGCTTTGGCGGCATGGGATAGCGGACGGGCGGTGGCGGGGGAGGGGGCGGCATCGTCGGTGGGGGCGGGAACGACCGGGCATTGGGGGCCGCGGCCGCGCGGGGAGGCTGGATTCTCGGGGTCTTCGGCTTTTCAAACGTGGCCCCGCAGTTCGTGCACGACGGATCCGTCTCGGTCACGGAGGCACCGCACACCGGGCACACGAAACCGCGGAACACGACGCCCTTCTTCCCGAACCCTAGGTCGCGGTTCACGTGGAATCCGAGATCCCGGCTCGAATCGAAGGTGAGTGCGCGGCCAGAGTCGAAGGAGAGATCGCGGTCCAGGTCGAACCCGAGGTGCCGATTCGGGTCGAAGTCCAGCACGTCGGGCATAGTCGTCCCTCCAACCGTTCTCCTCGGGGCCGCCTAACGAGAGGTGGCGCTATTAAACGTTCGGTCGGGTCTCCCTGGGCTTGCCTCAGACGACGACGCGTTTCTCCTCCTTCACGATGTTCAGGACGACCTGCGTGTACGTGCGCTCCACGTTCTCCATCGCGACGAGTTTCTTGATGAATGCGTCAAGCTCGCGCGTGCTTTTGAACCGGACCATGATCACGGAGTCCCACTCACCGGTGACGTCGTACACGCCGAAGACCCGCTCGTCCCTTCCGATTCGCCGCTGGACCTCGAGGAGCTTCCCGCGGGAGATCGTCACGCCGACGACCGCGATCACGTCGTACCCGATCCGCTTCGGGTCGATGACGGGCACGTAGCCCGTGACGACGCCATCCGCTTCGAGACGCTTCAGCCGGTTGCTCACCGTGCTGATCGAGACCCCGAGCGCCCTCGCGATCTCCCGGTACGAGCGGCGCGCGTCCCCGTTCAGCTGCCTAAGGATCGAGATGTCGAGCTCGTCGATTTTGGCGGCGGCGGTGCCTTCGTCCATGGAGCAGGGAGGGCGTTCAAACTTCTTAATTCTGTTGGTCCTGACGGGGATATTCGGACATATGTATCGTATCTCACAGAATATCGATACGAATGTTGCGCATTCGTCGAAAAACGTTTAAGTATGAACGGTCCCATGCACGGGGACCAAGGTGCCTCGAAGGGAGGGCCTAACCCCCTGGTCTGGGATTCGGGAGGAAACGATGGCGAAATCCGCGAAGAACGGGAGTGTGGCGCAGGTTCTGGATACGGTCAGGAAGGAGCGCGTCCGCTGGTACGACCTGTGGTTCGTCGACCTGCTCGGCAGCCTCCAGCACATCACGGTCCCCGCGGACACGGTTTCCGAGGACGATTTCCGGAACGGGATCGGGAAGCTCGACGGGAGCTCGATCAAGGGATTCAAGGAGATCCACGAGAGCGATATGGTCCTGTACCCGGACCCGTCCACGTTCGCGGTCCTCCCGTTCTACGGCGCGGAGGACAAGACCGCGCGCTTCATCGTGAACGTCCACGAGGGCGGCACCCACGAGCGGTTCTCCCGCGATTCCCGGTACATCGCGCAGAAGGCGGCGAAGGCCGCGGCGGACGCGGGGTACGACACGACGTACTGGGGCCCGGAGATTGAGTTCTTCGTGTTCGACGGCGTCCGAATGCTCCCGACCCCGGACGCGGTCCGGAACCCGTGGCAGGGCTGCGGGTACGAGATCCTATCGAGCGAGGCGCCGTGGGCCGAGAACGGAGGCACGAACTACCCGATCCGGTTCAAGGAGGGATATTATCCGGCGCCGCCGCAGGACTCGCTTCAGGACTACCGCAACGAGTTCTGCCGCATCCTCATGGACAGCTTCGGCATGACCCTGGACGCGCACCACCACGAGGTCGCGACCGCGGGGCAGGTCGAGATCGACATGCGGTACGACGAGCTCGTCCGCATGGCGGACAAGGTCGTGACGTACAAGTACGCCGCCAGAATGGTCGCCGCGAAGCGCGGAAAGCTCGCGACGTTCATGCCGAAGCCGATCTTCGGGGACAACGCGAGCGGGATGCACGTCCACCAGTCCCTGTGGTCGAGGGGGAAGAACGCGATGTTCGACGCGAAGGACGGGTACGCGGAGATCTCCCAGACGTGCCGCTACTACATCGGCGGGATGATGGAGCACGCGCGCTCCCTGTGCGCGTTCACGAACCCGACGACGAACTCATACCGCCGGCTCGTGCCCGGGTACGAGGCCCCTGTGTTCATCGCATGGTCGAAGCGGAACCGGAGCGCAAACGTGCGCATCCCTATGTACTACAAGGGGATCGAGCACGCGAAGCGGATTGAGTACCGGACGCCGGACCCCTCGTGCAACCCGTACCTCGCGTTCGCCGCGATGCTGTCCGCTGGCCTCGACGGGGTCAAGAAGAAGATCGACCCCGGCGACCCCGTGGACGAGGACATCTACAAGCTCGACGCCCACAAGCGGAAGGAGTACGGGATTCGCGAGCTGCCGGGCTCCCTGAAGGAGGCCATCGACTACCTGAACACGGACTACATGTTCCTCAAGGGCGTCTTCACGCAGGACCTGCTCGACAAGTACACGGAGCTCAAGGTCGACGAGAACCTGCAGACGAGCCTCCGGCCGAGCCCCTACGAGTTCTACCGGTACCTGGACGCGTAGGCGAGAAGTCGGGGGCAGGCGCCCAGGGCGGACCCCGGGCGCCCACCTTTCCTACTGGGGCGGAGGGGGTGGGGCCTGGGCGGTCCACGCCTGGGGCGCCGCCGGCGCCTTCCGTCGGCTCCGGGCCCAGAGGGCCCCGCCGATGCCCACGCCTGCAGCCGTCACCACGCCCGCGCCGATCAGGACGGGGGTCCAGTCGAACCGCTTCTTGAGGTCGTAGCTCACGAGGCTCATGTTGCTCCCCGGGTTCCGGAACGTGAACGTGTGCGTGCCGGCCTCCTGGGCCGTGTACGTCCCGGTCCCGACGAGGGTGCTCGTCGAATAGACCTCGGTCCCGTCTCGCGCGATCGTGAACTCGATGCCGCCGGGCGCCGAGTACGTCCACTCCACGACGTCCCCCTTGCCGAGGGTCATCGTCGCGACCACGGACGACTCGCCGCCCTGCAAGGTCAGGACCCCGGACTCTGCGCGCACGGGGCCCGCGACCAGGGCGATCGCGAAGACCACCGCCAGACCAGCGATTGCCTTGTGCATGTCCGGTCGGACGAGAGGTTCGCCTCAAGAAGGCATCCCCCTGATTATCGCCCCGCGCACTCACGGGCGGGCCAGAGTTTAAGGCGGGCGCCGGGTTGCCCGCGGGCGTGGAGCACCGGGACCCGACGGACGAGGAGCGGGACGTGCTGCGGCAGACGGGCGTGATCGACGACGGGCATCGGGACTTCATGGACGTCTTCGTCGGGGACAAGGTCCGGTGGAAGTTCTACTACGGGGAGGAGGGGTTCGAGGAGTTCGTCGGGCACTTCCTCGGGTTCTACACGCTGTTCGAGGGGCCCGAAGGCGGCGGGGACGTGAACCTGATCATCAAGACGGAGCGCGAGGGGCGGGACGTGATCCTGTACAAGGACCGGAACTACCTCGCGGAGTTCCAGGTCGTGGAGCCGAACGTCGAGGCCCGGAAGCGGTTCGAGGAGCTCCACGAGACGCACGGGCGGCACGTCGGCCGCGAGTTCGGCTAGGCCCGTGGGGTCGCGAGCTTCGCCTCGTTCACCGCCAAGAGGAGGTTCCACGCGGCGTCCGGGTCGAAGTTCCCCGGCGCGAGCGTGATCCGCGCCCAGCGGCGGCCGAGGAACGCGCGGACCTCGAAGGCGCCCACGACGAACTCGCACTCCACGAGGTTCGCAGCCGTCCCCTTCGCGAGGGCGGACGCGAGGGCGAGTCCGAGCGCGCGGTCGTTGAAGGCGAGGGGAGCGACGTCTGCGGCGGAGTCGCCGAGGGCATCGTTGAGCGCGCGCCCGAGCGCGGGGCTCGCGCGGAGGACGAGCCGTCCCTCCTCCAGGGCCAGGGTCCCGGACCGATCCGGGCGGTTCGCATCGAAGAACGCGAGGCTCGCGACGTCCACGGGGCGTGGGTAGCCGGGGGCCGGATAAAAGCGCTTCGACCTCACGCGGGGACGACGATCCGGGACGTGCGCCACTCGCCGGGCATTGGCCGTCCCTGGTCGTCCCGCCGCCAGTAGTCCTCCACGGAACCGATCGAGATCGCGGAGCCGAGGAGCTCGACGACGACGCCGTTCCGCGCCGCCGCGTGGAGCGTGGCCTCCGTCTCGTTCTCGAAGAGGCCCACGTACAGCTTCTGCAGATGCCACCAGAGGACGAGGTACCGGGCGAGGGGCGCCGCTGGGTCCTGCCCCCCAGAAGCCGCCATTCTGGCGGTGCGTTTCACGGTGCCCTTCCTGGGCCGCACGCAGATCCCGGACGGACGGGGCGCGCTGCGCCCTTAGTCCTTTCCGGATGAGTATCAGGATGGAGAACTTGAGCCTTTTCCCGGGCGGCAGGTATTTCGCGTCCGCGCGCCGTGCGGTCTCCGTGGAGGCCGAGGACCGGAAGCGGAAGGAGCGGCCGCCGAAGGACGCGCGGAAGAAGGAGAAGCGGCACCGCCACGGCGGCCGAAAGGGCACGCGGGGCAGCGCCGCGCGTAGTCGTTCCCGCGACGAACGGCCCTGAAGGTTCAGGTCCAGGTGAAGGAGACGTCCACCGCCTGTCCCCACAGCCCGCACTCGAGGTTCGTCGAGGTCGCCGACACGCTTCCCGCGGTGAGTCGCGGAACGGTCCCGATCGAGACCGTGCCGGTGTCCGTGAGCGTGGGTGTCTCGAACTGGTAGATCGTGTACGTGGCCACGACGCTGGACGCACTCACGTTTCCCAGGTTGATGTAGTCGATGTCAACCGTGATGCTGTCCGGCCCGATCGTGCAGTCGGTCACGGTCGCGTGGCCCCAGATGAACGCGTCCGAGAATCCCTCTCCGCCGGGAGGTCCCGGGGGTCCCTCCTGGCCCGCAGGCCCTGCCGATCCCGCCGGGCCGGGCGTGCCGGGCGCCATGTAGGCGACGACAGGGCCGAGCACGAGGGCCACCACGGCGATTGCGAGTGCGGCAGCCGCCAATCCCCGACCCGCGGGCTTCGACGGCGGGGTCGCCTCCGCGGTCACGGCGGCAGGCGTGGCCGTACTCGCCGCGGGCGCTGGCGGCGCTGCGGCTCGAACGGGGGGCGCGGCAGCGCGCGCCGAATATCCCTCAGGCATGTACGCCTGCTCGGTTCGACAGTACCATCGCCCGTATTGCGCGATCCAGGTCAGCACTCCACCACACTGAGGACACGTTGCCTGTCCCGACTCTCCACTGCTCATGTTCCCTCCTCCTCTCCCGATGAAGAGGACCGAAGAGTGGAGCTTGACGGGAAAGCCTTTTCGGTGGAGGCCACCCTTATCGCGACGAAAGGACCGCTCGGTGACAGGCAAGAAGCCGCAGGGGGGAATTGAACCCCCGACCTGCGCCTTACCAAGGCGCCGCTATACCACTAAGCCACTGCGGCAGGGGTGG
>Ga0209751_10000390_pt1 | contig 47189 bp, 70 predicted proteins | sample RifCSP13_1_FD_184019 | JGI IMG/M metagenome (GOLD analysis project Ga0209751, IMG submission 184019) | Soil microbial communities from Rifle, Colorado - Rifle CSP2_sed 13_1 (SPAdes) (version 2) | ecosystem: Environmental > Terrestrial > Deep subsurface > Rock core/Sediment | place: Rifle...
CCGGTCCGACGCGACCCGGCGTGGCGCCCTGCCGGGAAGTGACTCTCCCGGCGGGATGTCCTTGCTGGCCCCGCAGCTTCCTCTCCGCCGTGACGCCTCGGATGCCGCAGCCCGGTCGGGTCTGGGGGCGGCGGACCCGGCGTCACGGCACTGCGGGGCACCAGCGGCGGCGGTGGCCGCCCGCCGGGGCGGGCCGGAGGCCGCCTGATGGAGCTCAACCCGATCGAGGAGATCATCGCGTCGTGGCCGCTCTGGGTGCGCCTGCTGCCGGCCGCCGTCATGGCGGCGCTCGCAGCGCTCGGCGTCTGGGCCACGCGCAAGGACGTGCGGGGGAAGTAGCGGAGGGAGAAGGAGGGCAACCAACATGACGCTCGAGATGTACCGACACGGCGACGTCGGCCTGGTGCGCTGTGACGCACTGCCGCTGAACGCGCAGCGCGAGGACCCGCCGCAACCCGACATCGTGCTCGCCTACGGCGAAGTGACTGGCCACGCGCACCGCATCCTTGCGCCGCACAAGGTCTCGCTGTGGAACGCGGGCCAGCAGCGCTATATCCTGGTCGAGGATGCGCCGGCGACCCTCACCCACGAAGAGCACGGCCCCATGACACTCGAGCCGGGCGTGTACGAAGTGCGCATCCAGCGCGAGTACGGCCTCGGCGGGGAGATTCGCAACGTTGCCGACTAGGAAGGCGGCTCGCCGCGGGAAGCTCGAGCGCCTGACGCCCGACCAAGAGGCGCTTCTGCCGGCCGTTCGCGACGAGTGGATCGCGATCGGACTCGACACCCGGCCGTCCGATCGGCCCGCCGCGGAGCGCGGGGTCGCTGAGATGTACCGCCGCGGCGGCCTCGAACCGCCGACGCGCATCGTCTGGTGCGGTTCACCGCTCAGCATGGCGCTGACGCGCGCGATGGTCCTGGATCGCGCAAAAGGCCGGGACAGCGTCTGGGACAGCGTCCGGGACAGCGTCTGGGACAGCGTCCGGGACAGCGTCTGGGACAGCGTCTGGGACAGCGTCCGGGACAGCGTCCGGGACAGCGTCCGGGACAGCGTCTGGGACAGCGTCTGGGACAGCGTCTGGGACAGCGTCCGGGACAGCGTCTGGGACAGCGTCGGGGCCAGCGTCCGGGACAGCGTCTGGGCCAGCGTCTGGGACAGCGTCGGGGACAGCGTCCGGGACAGCGTCTGGGACAGCGTCTGGGACAGCGTCCGGGACAGCGTCGGGGACAGCGTCTGGGACAGCGTCGGGGCCAGCGTCGGGGCCAGCGTCTGGGCCAGCGTCTGGGACAGCGTCGGGGACAGCGTCCGGGACAGCGTCTGGGACAGCGTCTGGGACAGCGTCCGGGACAGCGTCGGGGCCAGCGTCGGGGCCAGCGTCTGGGCCAGCGTCTGGGACAGCGTCGGGGGCCAACACGATTCGAACTGGCTCGCCCACTTCGATTTCTTCCAACGCATCGGTCTCACGCGGCAGACAGAGAAGCTCGCGGGCTTGTGGCAGCTCGCACGCGCTGCGGGGTGGGCGCTGCCGCATGAGCGCATCTGCTGGGTCTCGGAGCGACCGAACCTACTCCAACTCGAGGCCGTACCCGCGCGCGGCCCATTCGCCAATCAACTGCACTGCGAGGACGGACCGGCCCTGCGTTATCCGGACGGGTGGGCCATCTACTCCTGGCACGGCGTGCGCGTAAACGAAGACGTCATCACGTGCCGACCGTCATCGATCACAACGAAACGCATCCTTGGGGAGCGCAACGCCGAAGTGGCCCGCGTGCTGCTCGAGCGCATGGGCGCGGAGCGGTTCGCCACTGAGGCGGACGGCGCCAAGGTCGTGCACCGCGACATCGACGGCAACGGCAACGGCAGCCGCTTGCTCAGCATCCCGATGCCCAACATGCCGGACCGCGAGGCGCGCGTCGTCGTCGTGCAATGCCCGTCGACGGATCGCCAGTACGTGCTGGGCGTTCCGCCATGGGTTGCGACCTGCCAGGCCGCGGTGGCGTGGACCTTCGGCGTCGATGAGCCGGGCAAGAAGGACGGCGAGCTCATCATGCTGAAGGAGCAGTAGGCCGTGGGCCGCACTGCCACCCCCGCCGTCACGCCCGCCGAACAGCTCGACCGCCCGTCGCCGCTCCACGGCGCCCTTCGCGGCGTCACCTACTGCGACGGCGACAGCTGGTGGGCCGGCTGCGGCTACTGCGGCGCCTGCGGCGGACCGGTGCCGAAGGCCGCCCAGCGCGATCGCGACGAGTGGTTCTGCCGCCTGGAGTGCCGCCGCTGGTGGCGGGCCAACCACATGTGGCAGTACGCCCGCGCGGCCTGCATCCGCCGTGACCGCCGTCGCTGCGTGCGCTGCCATCGCCGAGAGAGCACGGCCGCCTCCCGCCGACGCGTCGCCCGCGGCGAGCGCATCGAGAAGGCCGGCGCGCCGCTCGTGCGGCTTGAGGTCAACCACAAAACGCCGCTCGACGGCCGCCGCGACGGCTACGCCACGGGCTGCCAGCATCACCTGGACGGCCTCGAGACGCTCTGCGAGGGCTGCCACGCCGAGGTGACGGCCGACCAGGAGCGGGACCGGAGGGAGCGCCCCGATCCCGATCGGGGAGCCCCGCCGCGGCTCGTGCGTCCGGAGGTCGTAGGACCAGGAGGATGCGTATGAGCGCCTATCTGGAGTTTCGACAGACGGCCGATAGCGGCAAGACGAAGCGCTACGCCGTGATCTCGCGCCACCACGGTGACGTCCTGGCTGAGATCGCCTGGTATGGGCCGTGGCGGCAGTACACGGTGGAGCCGATGCCTGCGACCGTCTGGAACCGCGACTGTCTTCGTGAAGTGGCGGCGTTCATCGAAGGGCTGCAGCGCGAACGGGCCGATGCGAGGAGGGCCAGCGTATGACAGCGAAACACCCGGACGCCACACTAAGCCGCGCAATCATCACGACGGTCAAGCAGAAGGGCGGCAAGGACCCGCAGGCCACCATCACGATCGCCGCCCCGCTGGACCAGGAGTTCTTCGACATCGCCGCCTTCCTGGCCGCCTGCGTCGACGCCAACAGCCTCATCGAACTTCACATCAACGTCACGATCGCAACGCCGCGACCACTTCTACCGCAGAGCCCGCTCCAAGACTGGGGTCGACAGCACGCCAAAGTAGCCCGCAAGAACTCTGAAGGAAAGGAGGACGAAGCATGATCGACGAAGAGAACGGCAGCGGCAATGCCCCAGCGGAGACGCCCGCGGGCGACCAGCCGCCCGCCGACCAGCCCATGGCTGGCGCGCCGAGCGCCGACACGCCAGCGGCCGACGCGCCTGCCAGCGGGCAGCCGGTCGAGGCGGGAGATCCGCCGGCGGAGCCGGATACGCCCCAGCAGCCCGACTAGGGCCCGTAGCCTCATCACGTCTCGTCGCGGCGGTCCGCCGGCGCGACGAGAGGCGGAGGTGCTACAGCCGACATGGTGCGCATCAGGGTGCTCGATGTGGACGGCGAAGCGGCCGACGTGCAGGAGGTGCTCGCGCAGCTGCGTGGCGTCATGCCGGCGGCTGCCGAGCCCCCGATCCCGATCGGGGCGCTCCTCGAGCGGCCGCCCGGCTCGGCGCGGCCCTCCGGCGCGCGCGCAAGCGACCGCCGGTCGACGTCGTCGCGCAAGACGCGGCGGCCACGCAAGGCGGCCACGCCGTCGCCAGAGCCGCCGGCGGCCGAGCCGCCACCACCGACCGGCCCGATCGAGGAAGTCTCCGTCGAGGAGGATGTCGGCGCCCGCTTCGTCGGTGACGAGATCCACATCCGCCGCCAGGGCTACGGCCGCCACCAGCACGAGTTCGTGCTGCCGGATAGCGCGTGCGCGGCCGGCGCTCCGCCCCAGATCACGACCTGCACCAGGCTGCGCGCCGGCAAGCCGTGCCCGGAGACGAGGACGTTCCGGCTGGTATGAAGTTCGAGATCGGCCCCGGCGCGGACTGCAATCTCGACGCGCTGATCGAGACGCGCATGCTGGTGCAGTGCAACAGCGGCGGCGGGAAGTCGTGGACGCTGCGCCGCTTTCTCGAGCAGACGTTCGGCAAGGTGCAGCAGCTCATCATCGACCCGGAGGGCGAGTTCTCGTCGCTCCGCGAGCGCTTCGACTACGTCCTGGCGGCGCCCCACGGCGGCGATACGGTCGCCGACCCGGGTTTCGCCAAGCTGCTCGCGACGCGGCTGCTGGAGCTGAACGCCTCCGCCATCCTCGATATCTACGAGCTCAAGGCGCACGACCGCGTGCTGTTCGTCCGCCGCTTCCTGGAAGCGCTCGTCGACGCGCCGAAGGCGCTCTGGCATCCGGCGCTCATCGTGATCGACGAGGCGCATGTCTACGCGCCGCAGCACGGCGATGCGGAGAGCGCCCAGGCGGTCATCGACCTGGCGACGCGCGGCCGGAAACGCGGCTTCTGCGCGGTGCTGGCGACGCAGCGCCTCTCCAAGCTGCACAAGGACACGGCGGCGGAGTGCAACAACAAGCTGATCGGGCGGACGGGGCTCGACATCGACCGCAAGCGCGCCGCCGACGAGCTGGGCTTTACGGGGCGCGACGAAACGCTGGCCCTCCAGAAGATGCGCCCGGGCGAGTTCTACTGCTACGGGCCCGCCTTCTCGTTGGACCAGCCCCAGCGCGTTCACGTCGGCCCGGTCGAGACGACGCACCCGAAGACGGGCGGGCGGATTGCGCCCGTCGTGCCGCCGCCCAGCGAGAAGATTCGCCGCCTGCTGCCCCAGCTCGCCGACCTGCCCGCCGAGGCGGAGCAGGAGCGCAAGAGCGTGGACGACCTCAAGCGCGACAACGCGACTCTTCGGCGCGAGCTGACGGTGGCGAAGGGTGCGACAACGGCAGCGCTGCCCAGCGAGGAGCTGATCGCGCGCCGCGTCGCAGCCGCCACCACGCAGCAGCAGCGCGAGCAGGCGGCGGCGCTCAGAGTTGCGAGCGGTTACACCGATCGGCTGGAGCGGGCGATCAAGACGACGGCGGACAGCCTGAGCGCGACGGCGGAGCGGCTGCGGGTGTCGCTCAACGGCCATGGTATCATCCAGCCCAGGGATAGCCAGCTAGGTGGCGAAGGAGGGGAGCGCCCTAGCAGTCCGACCCGTCCGATCCCTGCGCTCCACCCAGTAGTCCCCAGCGAAGGCGACGGGATCACCCGCCCGCAGCAGCGCATTCTCGACGCTCTGGCGTGGTGGGAAGCTATCGGGGTTGATGCGCCAAGCAAGGGCAGCGTTGGATTCATTGCAGGCTACCGGGTCGGCAAACAGGTCGGAGGTACGTTCGGCAATCTCCTCGGCGTACTGCGCTCGCAGGGCCTACTTGATTATCCCAAGCCGGGTACAACGGGACTCACCGACGCGGGCCGCGCGATGGCTGAACCGCCGCCGGATATGCCCACCAGGGAGGCGCTCCACCGGGCCGTCTATGACAAGCTCGGCGGGGCGGAGGAGCGCGTTCTCAATGTCCTTGTGGAGCACTACCCGGAAAGCCTGACCAAGCAGGACGCTGGCGAGGAGGCAGGCTATCAGGTGGGGCCGCAGGTCGGAGGTACGTTCGGCAACATCTTGGGGCGGCTCCGCTCTCTCGGACTCATCGACTACCCGACTGGCGGCCGCGTCGTGGCGACCGAGCTGCTCTTCCCGGAGGGGCTGGCGTAAGAAGGAGGTCTAATGGCGAAAAAACAGGGCACAGAGCTGCGCTTCGTCGCGACGATCGGCAAGGTCGAGATCGCGACGCCGAAGAAGACGAGCCCATACGCCAACGAACCGACGGGCGGAGGGCTGAAGATTGTGCTCGACATTCCCTTCCCGCCCCTTCCGGCGAAGGACTACGAGCTCCGGCAGGGGCTGCCACGCCCACCGCAGAAGGGGAAGAATGAGACGGAGAAGCAGTTCAAGGAACGGCAGTCGCTCCACCAGGAGCATGTCGAGAAGTTCAACAAGAAGAAGGAGGCTTTCGCGCGCAAGCTGGCTGCGACCGGCCCGCGGCGAATGCAGTACGCGCAGCTCGTCGGCCTCGCATCGGTGTTCGGCGCGAAGGAGATCTCGGTCACGCTGCGCCCGCACCAGCAGGACGTCCTGGCCGGCTTCGGCGACCTCATGGGCCAGACGGTCGAGCTGCTCCCGGCCGGGCGGGATGACGACGATGACGATGGCGACCCCGATGGCGCTGGCGGCGGCACGGGCGATCAGGACTGACTGTGAAGATCTACCTGGCGGCCCGGTTCTCACGCCGCGACGAGCTGCAGCATTACGCGCTCACGCTCGCGCTGCTCGGCCACCAGGTGACGAGCCGCTGGCACGCGGCTGCAACGCAGCATCGCATCAGCGATGAGCAGCTCGCGGCCGCGACGGCCAGCCTCGATGATCTGCGCCTCGGGCGGCAGTACGCGCGGGAAGACGTCGCCGACGTGGCCGCGGCGGAGCTGCTGATCGCCTTCACCGAGGCGCCCCGCTCCGTGAGCAGCCGCGGCGGCCGCCACGTCGAGTATGGCCTCGCGCTCGCGCTGTGCAAGCCCGTATGGATCGTCGGACCGCGCGAGAACGTATTCCACTCCCTGGCGGACGGCCTGTTCGCGACCTGGCCCGAGGCGGTGCGCGGCCTGGCGCTCGTCTGCGCCAGCGGCCTGGAGCCGAGCGCCGCCGGTCGCTGGGGCTGGATCGGCGAGGCGGCGGCCGAGGCCACGCACGCCTCGAACGTCGGCCAAGAGGCGGGTGCATGAGCGACAAGAGCGCGATCGACTGGACCGACGCGACGTGGAATCCGATCGCCGGCTGCACGCGCGTCTCGCCCGGATGCGACAACTGCTACGCGCTCAAGCTGCACAACCGGCGCTATAAGGCGAACATGCAGGCGGGGATGATGTTGAGCGGGCTGGTTGAAGACGGGAGCCGCCACATACGAGGGTGGGAGGGCTGGCGGCAGAACGTGCAACGGGTCGGCGCGCCGCCGGAGGGCTGGGCTGCGCGCGGGCGCTCGCTGGGGGTGCGAATGCCCCTGCCGGCGCAGTATGATCTGCCCTTTACGCGTGTGCAGCTCCTTCCCGACCGGCTCGACGCGCCGTTGCGCTGGCGGCGCCCCCGGCGCATCTTCGTCAACAGCATGAGCGACCTGTTCCACGAAGACGTGCCGGACGAGTTCATCGATCAGGTCTTCGCGCGAATGCGGGCGGCCTGGCAGCACACATTCCAGGTACTGACGAAACGGCCTGAGCGGATGCTGGCTTACCTCAGCGATCCAGAAAGGTCGCAGCTCATTCGCCACATAGTCCCGCCCAAGATCGCCGCCGACCTGGAGCGCTTGGCTGCGCACCCGACGCGCCAGCGCCTCCAGGATAAGCACGCCGATTGGTACGCGCCGGAAAACTGGTGCTGGCCGCTCCCGAACGTACAGGCAGGCGTCAGCGTCGAGAACCAGCGCTCGGCGGACGAGCGCATCCCGCTGCTGCTGGAGACACCGGCGGCCGTGCGGTTCGTGAGCGCGGAGCCGCTGCTGGGGCCGGTTGACCTGATGCAATGGACGCTGCCAGTCGCGAGGATCTGTGGACCTGCACCGCGCATCGAAGCCCTGCAGTACGCGCTGCGCGATGTCGTGAAAGCTGGCGGGAAGAAGCTCGGCTGGAACGGCATCGATTGGGTGATCGCTGGCGGCGAGAGCGGCGGGCCGCCGGAGCGGCGGCTGGTAGAACCGTGTGTGCAGCCGTGGCACGATACCCGGCTGGCGTTCTGCGCTCATTGCGACGGCAGTAACTGGCGTCCGACGCGGGACGGCCTCGCCTGGGTGCGCTCGCTGCGCGACCAGTGCGGGGCGGCGGGCGTTCCCTTCCTGTTCAAACAGTGGGGCGGGCCGCGGCCGACCACTGGCGGGCGGCTGCTGGACGGCAGGACATGCGATGAGTTCCCGGCCGGGAAGCCGAGCAGCGCCATTCTGTACGCCGGCGTGCCTTCGGAGGCGGCGCCGTGACGCTCTGCATCCAGGTCAACGTCAGCACGGTTGAAGGCGGCGGCGCAGGCGATGATGTGATCGTGATAGCGCATATGGGCGAGGAGCTTCGCTTCGGTCTATTCCGGCGGCCGGGCGATGCTGCCAGGCGCGTGCGCGTCGGCTTGGACGGCCCGCCCAACTTCCATGTGCGGCGTGAGCGTCGAGGCGCTGCCGGCGCGGCGGGAGAGACGCCATGAGCGGCGATCGCGCCGCGCAGCCGCGCAAGCCGCTGGTGGTCACCGGCGAGCAGCGCCGCGTCCTCGACCTGCTGCGCTGCGGCGCCAGGATCAAGGACGTGGCGGAGCTGGAAAGGCTGAACCGTGTGACGATCGAGGGGCGTTTGCAGCTCGCGCGCCGGTTGAACCACTGCGCGACGACGGCGCAGCTGCTCTACGAGTACGGGCGGTCGCTGCCGGACGAGCGCCCGGGGAGCCGCAGGGCGCTGCATCCGGACGCGGCGCGGGCTAGGAGGAGCGTGCGGTGACCTGGATTCGCATCGATGACGGTTTTGTCGATCACCCAAAGATTGTCAAGCTGTCGCTCGCCGCCTTTCACCTCCACATGGCCGGCCTATGCTATGCGGCCCGCCACGCGACGGACGGCGCGGTACCGAAGGCGGCGCTCCCTGGACTCAACGGCACCCGCCGCGATGCTGCCGAGCTCGTCCGCGCGGGGCTCTGGGACCGAGCCGATGATGGCTGGACCATCCACGACTACCTGATGTACAACCCTTCTTCCGACGACGTCCGACGACGGAGGGAGGAGGCCCGAGACCGCATGGCCGACATGCGGGCCGCCAGGCGAGGCGGCGCCCCCAAACCACCCATTATCTCCGCTGAGCTCGCCCGAAATGGCCACCTGGAAGCTGTTCGCACGGAGTTCGCGGAATGTTCGGACGAACAGGAGGCGAACAGGTTGTGATGTTCGCACAATGTTCGTTCTTCCCCTACCCCATCCCCAGATCGACACATCGATCTGTCTCTGACGATCGGTCGGTCGGTGTAGATCGATCCCTTTCTCCCGGTCAAGAAGATCCTACACCGACCGACCGATCGTACTCGAGAGATCGTCGGCTGGACGAAGCCGCAGTGCTGCCCGACTCGGAGCTGACCAGGCTGGGCGATCGTGACCTCTTCGCACTTGCCACGCAGGCCGCTGCCGCCGGACGGATGGAGGACGCACGGCGCTATCGGCGGCTGTTCCGGGAGGCGAGGCGCGCCGCTCGCCGCGCCGACGAGGAGCGCCTGGCGGCGTCGGACCGGGCCCTGGCCCGCATGCAGGCCGAGGCGGCGCAGCGCGGCAACCGCTGCGACCTGACGCCGCAGGGCTGCACGTGCCGCGGCATGCTCGACTACAGTCACCACGCCTTCCTCGAGGAGCTGCGCAAGCCGGCCGTTACCGCCGAGACGCGCGGCCGCGTCGCGGCGCTGCTCGGCTATCCGCCGGACGGCAAGCGCATGAAGGCGATCTTCGGCGGGACGCGCGACGGCGGGCCCGTTCTGCCCGGCTTCGAATGGGCGGCCGGCGCACTGGAGGAGGACTGGCTGGAGCTGCTGGAGATCGCGGAGCGCGCGCCGGGACGAGCCGGCGGGCCGCTGCGCAATCCCCGCGATGGGTCGGTGCGGGACGGATGGGTGAAGGCGGTGCTGGGCAGCGTGATCGCCCGGCACCGAAAGGCGAAGCACAACGGAGGTGCAGAGATCGAGCAAGAGCAGGTCGCAACGAGCGGAGCGGAGATCCACTGAGATGGCCCACCACAGAGCGCCTACGCCGGCTGGGAGGGCGTGTTGCGCTCGTCGCCGTGACGATGGCGCTCTGTCTGGTGGGAGGAGGTGCTGATGGACCTGAGCGATCTACACATGCCGGCGGTGATGCTTCTGGGCCTCCTGTCGGCGCTGCTCATCGCATGGCACCTGCCCGCTTCCTGGAGGCGCTCGCTGTACAGGACGCGGCAGGACGAGGTGAACGAGCAGACGGTGACGACACTGGAATCGATCGCGAAGGCGCTCGACACGATGGGGCTGCGGCTCGATCTACTGTCGTGGGAAGTGGACCGGTTGAAAGCGCCGATGGCATCGGCTCCTTCAGCGCCGGGTACCTCGACTACGGAGGGCGCCCGGAGTGGCTGAGCATCTTCGTCGCCATGGGCAGCGGCGTCTACATGCACGACGGCTGCAAACACGGCGAGTCGTCGGGGCTGCTCGTGCCCTGGCGCTCCGGCGACAGCTATCACGTGTCGGCGCTACAGTTCGCGCCAAGCTCGTGGGACGCGGCCCGCGCGGCCACTGGCCTGGGCAACGCCGAGGACCTCTACCACGTGGGCGCCAACACCGCATGGTGGAGCAACCACACCGTCCCGAGCGAGCAGTGGTCGTGTTGGCCGAGATGACGGGGAGGAACGGCGAACTATGACGGTCTTCGAGGAGCATGACCGCGTCCCGCACGACTGCGCGGTGACGGTGGCGTGATGGGCTGCAAACGCCTGGGGGGAGACGAGATGAGTCCTCACCCAGGAGGCACCACCTGCGAGCAGTTCAACCGTGACGTGGACGCGACGATGGAGGCGAACCGGAAGCAGGTAGAGCGCCTGAAGCGCGAGCGGGACGCGGCCAGGGAGGTAATACAAGGAGGCCTACGGGTAGCAGGGCGAGCCTATCGTAAGGGCGCTGAGGCCCCTGGCCTCTGGCGTCCACCGTTGGGGGACTGGCTGGAGGCTGCTCGTGCCGCACTGGAGGAGGCCAGCGATGATGAGCTGAAAGCTTCGGCATGCGGCGCACGGCCGCAGTGGGCTCGATCTCGACACCTCCGAACGTCCTGGACGGAGGCCCGGATCGCCGAGGCGGTGCGCCGCGTATACCGGCACCTCGGGCACGTGCCGCAGTCGCGCGAGTGGTGGGCGCTGGCGCGCGCCGGCTGGACGCTCCCCCGCTCGCCGCTGCTGCAGCGCTTCGCTCGCACGAAAGGGCGCGGGCTGTTCCAGCGCGCGCTGATCCGCGCGGGCGTACGGCTGCGGCCGTCGGACGGCAACGGCAAGCCGGTCTGGAACGAGGCGCGCTGGTCGAGACAGCAGACCGACTTTCTGCTTGAGAACGCGGGCGTACTGACGCTGGCGGAGATAGGCCGCCGCCTCGGCCGCAGCTACGGTGCATGCCGCCGGCGGCTGTTCGACCTGGGGACGACGGCGCGGACCGCCCGCGGGTGGTACACCGGACAGACGGTCGCGCAGGAGCTCAACTGCCCGGTGACGCGGGTCTACACCGCCCTACGGTCGGGCCGGCTGAAGGGCGTGCGGCCGCCCGGCCGGCCCTACTGGCAGATCGACCCGGCGACCGTCGAGGCGGCGCGCGAGTGGCTGTGCGCGCCGAAGCGGACGCACAAGGGCACCCCGCCCCGGACGACCGACTGGTACGCGACGAACAACGTCCGGCGCAACGGCGCGGGCGCCATCGTCGGGCGGCGGCGGCGGACCCGCAAGCGATCGAAGGCGGCAGCATGACGCTCGCGACGAAGGCGCTGCCCCCCCGATCGCGATCGGGGCACCGCCCCCGCCACCCCAGGCCGCCGGCTGCGTCGGGGCGGCCGCTCCACCCCGTCACGGCGTACGCCCGCGCCGTGGTGGACGGGAAGATCGTCGCCGGGCAGCTCGTCAAGCTGGCCTGCCGGCGCCACCTCCGCGACCTGCGGAAGCCACAGCGTCCCGGCGGCCGGCGCCTGGTGTTCGACGAGGACGCGGCGAGCGACGCGATCGCCTTCTTCTCCCACCTCCGGCAGAGCAAGGGCCGCTGGGCCGGCAAGCCGCTCGAGCTGCGGCCCTGGCAGTCGTTCGTGGTGGGCTGCGTGTTCGGCTGGAAGTGGGCCAGCTCACGCGGCCACGCTGGCGAGTCGGCCGGGCTGCGCCGGTTCCGAACCGCCTACGTCTCGGTCGCCCGCAAGAACGGGAAGACCACGCTGGCCGCCGGCGTCGCGCTCTACCTGCTCGACTTCGACAACGAGCCGGGCGCGGAGATCCACAACTTGGGGAGACGAATCGCGTGAGCGCTAGCATCTGCCCCTCCGTACGATGCAAGAACGTGAGGCCCTGCGTCGATCATCCACGCAAACCTTACGCCAGTGCGCGACGATCCACCACGCTTTACAACACGCGGCGGTGGCGCGCCTTGGCCAGAGCGCAACTCAGCGCCGAACCCTTCTGCCGGCAATGCGGCCGCCTCGCTGTAACGGTCGACCACATTGTTCCGCATCGAGGCGATGAGCGGCTCTTCTGGGAGTCGGCGAATCTGCAATCGCTTTGCGCCGGGCATCATAACAGCAAGACCAGCAGGGATCGGGTGTGACCCACTGGGGGGTAGCATTTTTTGTGGCCTTATGATCGATGTATACCGCCAAGGGCCCGGCTCCGGTTGTGTATAGAATCCAGATTCATCTCGGGGGGTATCCATGCCGGCGGCCGGTAGGAAGCCAAACCAGGGCGAGCCGATCCGGCACCGGGTCAAGCCGGTGCACGACTGGCTCGAGGTGCCCGACGTCCGCTTCGCAGGCGGGCCCGCGCTCCCGAAAACGCAACCAGGCCAGCCGTCGTGGCCGACGCAGACGCGCCGCTGGTGGGCGGCCATCTCCACGATGCCGCACTGCGCGCTGTGGGGCCAAGAGGACTGGGCCTTCGCGATCGACACCGCCTACATCTCGGCGGAGTTCCACCGCGGCGACATGAAGGCGGCGACGGAGCTCCGGCAGCGGGAGAAGGTGATGGGGACGACGCTGGACGCGCGGCGCGACCTGCGCATCAGGTACGCGCCGCCTGCGCCGGACGAGGAGCGCCCAGGCGTGGTCGCGATCGAGGAGTACAGGCAGCGCCTGGTGATGGTGCCCGCCGCCGCTATGCCGCCCACGGTTGCGCGAGCCCGCCGCGCGGCACGGCCCAAAGCGCGCGCGAAGAAGCGCCGGCGCACGAGGAGCGAAGGCCAGTGATGGCCACCAGTCCCGCGAAGACCCCGAAGCGCGTGCGGCGGGCAGCCCCCACCCGGCCCAAGCCGTCGGGCATCCGCATCGGGCCTGACGCCATCCCGGACTGCACGCTCGGTTGGGAGATCCTCGGCTGGACGCGCGAATATCTACAGCAGCCCGACGGCCCAACCGCCGGCGAGCCGTGGGTGTTCACGGACGAGCAGGCGCGTTTTATTCTCAACTGGTACGCCGTCGACGCCGAGGGCCGGTTCGTCCACCGCTACGGCATGCTGCGGCGGATGAAGGGCTGGGGCAAGGACCCGGTCGGCGCGGTGCTCTGCTGCGTCGAGTTCGTCGGGCCGTGCCGGTTCGCCGGCTGGGCCAGCGCCGGCCAGACGCCGCTGGCCCAGCCCCACTACGCCGCGTGGGTCCAGGTCGCCGCCGTGTCGCGCGACCAGACGCGGAATACGATGACGCTCTTCCCCGGCCTCCTCTCGCGTCAGGCAATTGAGGAGTACGGCATCGACCTGGGCAAAGAGATCATCTACGCCGAGCGCGGCCGCAAGCGCATCGAGGCGGTGACGAGCTCGCCGCGCGCGCTGGAGGGTGGCCGCGCCACATTCATCCTGAAGAACGAGACGCACCACTGGCTCGCGCCGAACGAAGGCCACGAGATGGCAAAAGTGATCGCGCGCAACGCGGCGAAGAGCCGTGACGGGTCGAGCCGCGTCCTGGCCATCTCGAACGCGCACGCGCCGGGCGAGGACTCGGACGCCGAGCACGACTACGAGGCGTGGACGAAGATCGCGCAGGGCGTGTCGGCGGCGACCGGCATCCTCTACGACTCGCTCGAGGCGCCCGAGACCGACCTGGCCGTCGACGCCGCCGTGCTGGCCGCTATCGAGGCGTGCCGCGGCGACTCCTACTGGGTCTCGCCGGACCGGCTGCTGGCCGAGATCCGCGACCCGCGCACGACGCCGGCGATGGCTAGGCGGTTCTATCTCAACCAGATCGTCGCGGAGGAGGACAAGCCGTTCGACCGGCACCGCTTCGAGGCGCTCGTGCGGCCCGGCTACCACGTCGCGGCCGGCGAGCTCATCACGCTTGGCTTCGACGGCTCGCTCACCCGCGACCACACCGCGCTCATCGGGACGGAGGTGGCGACTGGCTACCAATGGGTGGCCGGCTACTGGGAGCCGGAGCGGCTGCCGAACGGCGATCCGCAGATCGACTTCGCCGCGGTCGACCAGATGGTGCAGGCGGCGTTCGAGCGCTGGAACGTCTGGCGGATGTACGCCGACCCCTACAAGTGGGGCACCTACCTGGCGAAGTGGGCGGGGCAGTTCGGCGAGACGCGCGTCGTCTCGTGGTCGACGACGCTCTACCGGAAGATGGCGGTGTCGCTGCAGCAGTACCGTGCGGCGATCGACGCCGGCGACCTGTCGCACGACGGCGACCCGCGCTTCGTCGCCGCGATCGCGAACGCGCACAAGCACATGCTGAACATCCGCGACGACGACAACGAGCTGCTCTACATCATCCAGAAGGAGCGGCAGGATTCGCCGCTCAAGATCGACGCGGCGGTGGCGGGCGATCTTTCGTGGCAGGCGGCGCAGGACGCGATCGCGTCGGGCGCGCTGGAGAGCCAGGAAGCGGGGGCGATGTTTGTCTGAAGCACCTACTCAACAAACTATCGAGAAGGCGTGGGATGCGCTGAACAGCGCTTGCTGGGACGCCCAAGGCCTCAGCGCAGAGTTGGCCCGCACATTCGCCCAGGTCATAGTGGACGCGTGCTGTGATTATCAATTTGCATCTGATGCTGAATGCCGCCTTTTCGTTGATCATTTCGCCCCGACTATCAGAGCGCGGATCGAGAGATTGCATGTCTGACTTCATCGACGCCGAGGACGTGAAGATCGCGGCCTACGTTGTCGTGTGGGTGCTGGGCCTGCTCCTCATCCTCCTGGCGCTCGCGGCGGCGGCGGGGCTGGCCTGGACCGTGTTCAGGATGCTGGGAGGGCTATAGAGGGATGGCGGCGAACCAGACGGACCGCATGCTCGCCAAGACGATCGACACGTCGAAGGCGGCGCTGCTCGTGATCCGCTCCCACGGCGCTGATCCAGCCGCGCTGCAAACGCTTGCCGACCGGCTGCTGGCGAACGGCTACCAGGGCCTGATCGTGCACCTGCGCCCCGGCGAGACGATCGAGGCGATGTCGGAGGACGACGCCCGCGCGCTTCACGAGCAGCTCCACCGTGCAATTCGGGAGAAAGGAGGGCACGTACCCGATGGGGAAGCCTAAGAACGACGAACCGCAACGCACGCCGGGGTGCGCCACCCAGGCCGAACTCCAGCTCATCATCATGGCGCTCGATCGCGCCTCGCGCGACATCCAGCGCATCGGGGGTGGGCGCGAACGCCTGCGCGACAAGATGGCGCGCCGCCCCGGCCCGCGTCCGCGCCCGAAGCATCCGCCCGGCACGAACCGCGAGCAGCGCAGGGCGGCGAAGCGGCGCCCACCCAAGCGTCCGCGCAGGCCGCGGAGGCCGCGCGGGGGAAGTAGTAGGGCGTGATGATAAAGGACCTGTCGATTGGCATCGCCACAGCCTCACTGGAAGTGCTTCGCGCTGAGGGTCGAGCTGTGACGATCGCAGTATTTCGGCAGCTGCCCGTCCATCTGGAAATTGACGAAATCCGATTCGCGGGCGGTCGCCTGCCCGCGCTGCTGGGCCGCGTCAACTACCATTGGGGCTGCCGTCACATCTATGATCACGAGCATGCCTATTGGTCGGATTGCTCCGGTATGGAACACGTTCACGCCCTCTGGGTGAGCGGCGAAGAACTCCGGCACGTCATCTTCCGTGAGACATGGTGCGTCAACCCAGCCGCGTCGGATGAGGAATACGACGCCGATCCAGCCGGTTGCTTCCACCGCATGTTCGCCGATGTGCGGCAGCTGTTCATCGCGGCGGGCTGATGGTGCATTATCCGAGAAGGAGGTGTAGAATGTTCCTGAGATGGCTAGCCGACCTGCTCTATCGCTGGCGCGTGAACGCGCGCGTCAGGGCGCTCAGCAAAAGGCGAGGCGCGTGAACCGGCGGGTCAGGGTACTCAGTAAGAGGCGACTGTGAAAATCGCAGACATTCCCGACGCCGAGATATTGGCGGCCTGCGATGCCTTCCACAAACGCGGCGCACCTGCGCCCGATATCGTGCTAGCAGACAAGTACCCGCCCAAGCTCATCCTCGCCAAGATGCAGAAGATGAGCGATCAGGGCAAGATCGATTATGGCGTGAGCCTTCGCACGGCGTGGGTGTCGGCATGAAGTCGTTCGCCAAGATCGTCAGTAACCCCTCCGCTGTTTATCTGGAGCGCGGCAGTGGGTACCTGGAGATCTGGGAACCATTCGTTTCCGGCACTAACTTTGACGGCGCCTTCACTATGGCTGTGAAGATCGAGGGTGACTGGTGCTATGCTCGCGCTGAGATCACCAAAGAGCTCTTCGCCGATCGTCTAGATTTCGTGCGAGGGCGACTGGCGGAGAACATCGCCATGAGGTGTCAGGAGAGGTTCGGCGCGTGAAGCTCTTCGCCCCGCTCGCCGCCGCCCTCCGGGCCGCCACAGCGGCTGCCGCGGCGGGCCCCAGGCCGCCCATCACCGTCCCCATCAGCGGCCAGTGGGGCATCTCGCCGCAGCAGGGCTACCTCGGCTACTCCCGCGCCTACATGCACAACGAGATCGTCTTCGCGGCGATCGAGATGCTGGCGACGTCGGCGGGCGAGCCGCACATCGTCGGCCGGCGCTGGCAGCGCAACAGCCCGGAGATCCGCAACGAGGAGCAGCGGTTGCTGACGCGCGGCCTGTCGCGGCAGGACGTGAAGGCGCGGCTGATCGAGGCGGGCTTCTTCAAAGACGTGCCGGCCCACCCTGCCGTGCGACTGCTCGCCGCGCCCAACCCGTGGCTGAGCCGCGGGCAGCTGTGGGGGACGGTCGTGATGGACCGCGCCCTTGCCGGCAACTCCTACCTGCTGAAGGCGCGCGTGCAGAACGGCCCGCTGCGCGGCACGATCGCGGAGCTGTGGCGGCTGCGCCCGGACCGCGTGCGCGTCGTCCCCGACGCGGCGAAGTTCATCGCCGGCTACGAGTATACGGCCGGCTCGGACAAGCAGATATTCGCGCCCAACGACATCATCCACTTCAAGACCCGCCACCCGCTCAACGACTACTACGGCATGCCGCCGCTGATGGCGATCGCGAGCCGCGTCGACATCGACGACTACATGAAGACCTTCCTCCGCACGTTCTTCGAGCGCGGCGGGACCGGCCCCGGCTCGATCCTGTCGATCAAGCAGAAGCTCGCGCAGGAAGCGAAGGACGAGATCCGGGAGCGGATGAAGACGCAGCTGGGCGGGCCGCAGGGGTTCCATGAGATGCTCGTGCTGGACCAGGCGGAATCGACCTACCAGCAGCTCGGCCTCAACCGCGGCCTACGCGACGCGCTGCCGAAGGAGCTGGACGCGATGCAGGAGGCGCGGATCGCGATGGCGTTCGGCATCCCCGGCTCGATCCTCGGCCTGCTGATCGGCTATGAGTCGTCGAGCTACGCGAACAAGCGCCAGGACTGGCAGGTCTTCTGGGACCTGACGATGACGCCGCTGCTGTCCGACCTGGACGACGCGCTCAACCTGCAGCTCGTGCCCGACTTCAACGGCATCGACGAGGTGCTGTTCGACCTCTCCGACATCCGGGCGCTGCAGGAGGACGTCGACAAGGTCCAGGAGCGCCATCGGAAGAACCTCGCGGCCGGCGCTGAGTCGTGGCAAGAGGTGCGCGAGGCGATCGGCCTCGACCCGAAGCCGCGGGAGGGCGTCTTCTTCCTGCCCACCACATCCGTGCCGGTGAAGGTGCGTGAGGTGGGAGAGTTGCCGGAGTTGCCGGAGCCGGAGCCAGCCGCCGCGGCGCCCGCGCAGATACCGGAGCGCACGGAGCGGCAGAGCGACGTGCTCGACGAGGTGCGCCACGAGTGCGGGAAGCTGATCGCGAAGGACGTGGAGGGCAACCCCGAGCTGTTCTGCGGGCGCTGCAAAGTGAACTTCCGCCCCCACGGCCCGCCAGCGCCGACGACGGTGGTCAAGACGGTGGAGCGGGACGAGGAGGGCAGGGTCGCGCGCGTGGTGGAGGTGACGGGATGAGCGGGCTCACGCTGGAAACGAAGGACGAGATGCTCGCCATCTTCGCCCGCCCCGGGTTCACCGTCGGCCTGTTCGAGGACGGGGACGAGCTGATCGACCCGCGCTACGAACGCCTGCCGGTCGAGTTCGGCGCCCCACAGGACGATCGCGCGGCGACCGCCGGCCGCCGCGGCGGCGGCGACAGCGACGGCCTGCGCTTTATCGAGAACCTGAACGAACTCCGGTTCGACGACATGGGGCGTGATCACCGCGTCGACTCGTGGGGCGTGTTCGACGCCGACGGCAACCTGAAGGCGGTCTACCCGCTGATCAAGGCGCGCGACCTGCCGGCCGAGGACCAGGCGGTGTTCCGGCCGGGCAGCCTGCGGATCGGCATCCCGTGAGCACGGGCTGCTCCTTTTCCAACGGCTTCAATAGCGGATTCGCGATCTGCGTTCCGGCGGCGGCTGTAGAGCCGCTGCGCGGCGTCCCCGGCGTCGGCATCGTCCGCCGCCGCCGGCGCCTGCGCCCGGTCGAGCTGGAAGGCGCGGGCCGCGTCTTCATCCTGGCGCGTGGGGAGCTGGCCGCCGACCGCGCCCTCGCCGGCGTGGCCACGCTGGAGCCCGCCGGACGCGGGCTGCTCTCGCTCGAGCAGCGACTCCGTGCGGACCCCGCCGCCGCAGTCCTACGCCTGGCGCAGCAGGCACTCGCCACGGTACGGACGGCGCTGGCCGGCCTGCTCCTCCTCCCGGCGCCAGCTGGGGCAGGTCGGCTCGCGCCAGCACGGCCAGGCCGGCCCTCGCGGCACCTTGCGCTGGCCGGCGAGGGCGTTGGGGCGGTCGCTGTCGGCGCTGGCCAGCTTCGGGCGTTGTGCGCGCTCACTGGCGCGGCGGCGCTGGCGGTGCGCCTGGCGGGCGAACCAGGGATCGGGCGGGTCCTGGCTGGGGCGATGGCGCTTGAGGCGCCCACCGGCGCGGGAGCGGTCCACATCGATGACGAGGAGACGGCGCTGGCGCTGCTGGGCCTGCCTAGCGAGGTGATGGTCTAGGATGCCCTTGACAAAAGGAACCGACTAACCGCATAATCTGACTGACAGTAGTTCGACGCCGCGCACTCCGAGCGAGTCAGAGGCGTCCATTTCGAGCAGGCCATTGCGCCTCCGGAGTGGGCGCTTTTTTCGTTTTCCAGAGGTGGACGAATGAGCCTACAGCGCTACACCAGCCTCCAGCCCGCAGCCGACCTGCCGCAGTTGACGGCGGCGCTCGAACGCGAGAGGCCGCGATCGGCGGGCGGCGCAGGCGGCTCACGGGGCTGGTATTCGATCAAGAACCTCTCCGAGGCCGAGACGGAAGTCCTCATCTACGACTACATCGGCTACGGCGGGGTCAGCGCGGACGACTTCATCCGTGAGCTGAGCAACATCAAGTCGGGCAAGATCACGCTGCGCGTCAACTCTCTCGGCGGTGACGTTTTCGACGGCGTCGCCATCTTCAACGCGATCAAGCGCCACAAAGCGGAGGTCACGGCCTATGTCGATGGCATCGCGGCCAGCGCGGCCAGCTTCATCGTCATGGCGGCGGACGACATCGTGATGTCCCCCCACTCACAGATGATGGTGCACGAGGCGCACGGCCTCTGTCTCGGCCCGGCCGACGACATGCTGAAGATGGCGGAGGCCCTGGACAAGTCGAGCGACAACATCGCCCGCATCTACGCCGGCCGCGCCGGCGGTGAGGTAGCGGAGTGGCGCGCGCGCATGAAGGACGAGACGTGGATCTCGGACCGCGAGGCGGTCGCGCTCGGGTTGGCCGACCGCGTCGACGGCGAGGACGCGGAGGCAACGAAGCTAGCCGCCCGTCTCGCCCAGAACGGCCACCGCGGCGCGGGCGGCCCGGAGAACGCGGAATGGACGACCGCCTTCATCAACGGTCTGCCCGACTCGGCCTTCGCCATCATCCTGCCAGGCGGCGAGAAGGACGGCGAAGGCCGGACAACGCCACGCAGCCTGCGGAAGCTGCCCCATCACAACGCGGAGGGCGCGCTGGACGAGCCGCACCTGCGCAATGCGCTGAGCCGCGAGTCGCAGACCGACATGCCGGATGACGCGCATGAGCGCGCCCGCGCGCATCTCAACTCGCACGCGAAGGACGCCGGCATCGGCGATCTTCACGACGACAACGAGCCGCAGCCGCAGGCCCAGCCGATCGACTGGGGGCGGCTCTTCGACGACACAGTGGAACAGGTAGAGGACCAGGTCTTCGCCTAAGCGGCCACACCGCCAGGCGAAGGAAGGAGGCAACGGAGTGAACCCATTGATGACGGTGCTGCTCACGCAACTGGCGCAACCGTTCCATGCAGTCTCGAAGCCGGTGCTGCAGGCATGGAGCCGCTTCAACAGAAGGAATGGGCGGCGCCTGCTTCGCCTGCTCGCCAGCCAGTCCGGCACGGTCGCGATCCCGCCGGCAAAGCCGCCGCCCGTGACGAAGGACGCCATCCCGCAGACGAGCGAGGAGCTGACCGAGTTCCTCGCCGACGAGAAGCGCGCCAGCGAGACATTCAGCAACCCGGAGCTCCGCGGCGACTTCCTGCAGAAGTACGTCAAGGCGGTCAACAAGGCGCGGCCCGACATCCAGCAGATGATCGATGACGGCATCCAGAAGGGCCTGAAGTCGTTCATGCTGGAGAACGGGATCAACCGGCCGGACGTGACGGTGAACGTCAAGGACGCGCCAGGCAAGGGAACAGCGTACAACAAGCGCGCGATCGGCGCAGTGCTCGACAAGGAGTTCGAGGATTCGGCCGACTTCCTGCTCTCGATCTGGTATGCCAACATGGCGGGGCAGGACCGCTGGCGGAAGATCCGCAACGACTACTCCAGCCTTGAGCCGAGCGCCGGCGGCTTCCTCGTGCCGGAGCGGCTGCGGTCGGAGCTACTGCGGGTGGCGCTCGAGTCGTCCATCGTGCGTGCGCGCGCGCGCGTCATCCCTATGGATTCCTCGCGTGTCCCGTTCCCGACCATCGACAGCACGTCGAACGCCTCCAGCGTCTTTGGCGGCGTCGTGGGAAGCTGGACTGAGGAGGGCGCGGAGCTGAGTGAGTCGGAGGCGAAGTTCGGCCGCGTGGTCCTGCAGGCGGCCAAGCTGGCCTGCCGCTGCGACGTTCCGAACGAGCTGCTCCAGGATTCCATCATCTCGTTCGCCGCCTTCATTGACAGCATCCTGCCGACCGCCATCTCCTGGTTCGAGGACGTTGCTTTCATCGGTGGCTCGGGCGTCGGCCAGCCGCTCGGCGTGATGAACTCGCCGGCGCTCGTCTCGGTGGCGAAGGAGACGGGGCAGGCGGCGGACAGCATCGTCTGGGAGAACATCGTCAAGATGTACTCGCGGATGCTGCCGGCCTCGCTCGGCAACGGCGTCTGGGTGGCGAACATCGACACCTTCGCGCAACTGGCGCTGATGAGCCTCTCGGTTGGCACCGGCGGCTCGGCCATCTGGCTGAACAACGGCGTCCAGGGTCCGCCCATGACGATCCTCGGCCGGCCGGTCCTCTTCACGGAGAAGATGGAGACGCTCGGCGGAGGCGGCTCGGGCAAGGACATCGCGTTCATCGACTTCGGCTACTACCTGATCGGCGACCGCATGGAAATGCGGGCCGAGTCGAGCATCCACGCCCAGTTCGTGAACGATCGTACCGTCTACCGCATCATCGAGCGGGTCGACGGACGGGGCTGGCTGCAGTCGGCGATCACGCCGCGCAAGGGCACGAACACGCTGAGCCCGTTCGTGACGCTGGACGAGCGCGCCTAACCGAAGTAAGCCAGCCGGAGGCGGGCAATCAACCCCCCGCCTCCGGCCCATTCACCGCAGCGCAATCAACCCCGCTGTGGCGAGAGGCGAAAGGAGTAAGCGCACATGGTTACGACAGCACGAGGGCTCGGCAAGGACTTCGACGTTTGCCACGCGATCGCGCCGGTCGACTTGGAGACTGCTGCGAACACAGGAGCCCGGCTGCACCTCAAGAACTACGCCGGCGTCACGATCGTCATCTATGCCGGCGCCGGTACGGCCAACGACGACCTGCAGTGCGACGTGCAGGAGCATAATGCGGCGACCGGCGGCACATCGCAGGACCTGGATGTCGTCACGAGCTACTACCACAAGCAGGAGACGACGCTCGACGGGGACGAGGCGTGGTCGAAGACGACGCAGGCGGCGGCCTCCGAGATTACGGACGCCGGTGGTGCCGGCACCTCGGCGGAGCAGCAGAACCTCGTCGTCATCGAGGTCAGCGCGGACCAGCTCTCGGACGACTTCGAGTGGATCAGCGTCAACATCCCCGATCTCGGCGCGGCCGGCGCCAAGCTGGGTTGCGCGCTCTACATCCCGTGGGGCCTGAAGTCGCAGCGCGCGCCGGAGAACCTGCCGCAGCCGAACGCGTAGGAGTGATGCCGCATGCCGAGCATCGAATTGGTACGGGCTGACCTGCAACGCCTCTACACGCGGATCGTGAATCGGTTCGGTTCGGAATCCGAGCAGATGCAGCTGCTCGAAGCGGCGATCCGGGATCTGAAGGAACTGTCGCCAGCGCCGCTCGCTGCACCGGCCGCGCCTGCCACGTCTGCGGTGCCTGCGGCTGATGAGACAGGCGCAGAAACGGCTGCGGAGGAATCCGAGAGCAATCCTAGCGATGCTGGCGAAAAGGAAGAGCAGCAGCCAACTCGCGGCCGCGCGGCTGTCGGCCAGGGGCGCAGATCGCCACGGACATAATCGCCGCCGCAGGGCGGAGCTCGAAAGGAGCGATTAGGCAATGACCGTGCACAGTCGTTACATCCGGGGCGCACTAGCGTTTTGGGATACCCACCGTAACCGGCTGCTCGACGCCATCGGCCCCGATGTCGTGAAGTGGGAACTCGAGGCGAAGGACGCGCAAGACACGGGCGGGACGGGCACGCAGCCGAGCGGCTACGTCACCACGCTTGTGGAGGCTGGCGTCGGCGGCGATTCCGATGTCGAGGCATCCGACGAGGTCGGCATAAAGTGGGAGATCATTACCGACAATGCCGACAACGACGGCGTCAATATTCAGCTGAACGGCGAGGCCTTCCGGCTGAGCGGCCGCGACGTCTACTTCGGCATCGCGCTCAAGATCGATGAGGCGACGCAGGACGACTTCCTGGTCGGCCTGGCGATCAGCGACACTGACGCACTGGGCGGCCTGACCGACGGCGTCTACTTCGAGAAGCTGGACGGCGGGACGGGCATCAGCACCGTCACCGAGAAGGACTCGACGGAGACCCAGAGCGACAATGAGGGCACGCTCGCCGCGAACACGCTCGTGACGCTCGAGTTCTACTTTGATGGCACGTCGGTCTACTTCTACGTCAACGGCGTCGAGGTGGGCCGCGTCACCACCAACATCCCGGATGACGAGGAGCTGACGCCGACCATCCACTTCCTGACCGGCGAGGCCGTGGCGCACCGGATGAAGGTCGCCTGGGCGCGGGCCATCCAGATCGGATAACGGCGCGCCATGACCGTCGCCAAGGTCGCCGCCATCCGCCGCTACATCGGCCTCTCGTCCGACACGAAACCGGCGCCTGGGGCGGGCAGCACGTTCTACGAGACGGACACCGGCCTGGTGTACGTGCGGGGGGACTCGGCCTGGCACTTGATCGGTAGGGAGTTGCCCGCATGACGGTTGCGCTCATCACCAGCATCGAGCGGTTCGTGGGGCTCTCGACCGATACGAAGCCCACCGGACCGCGCGCGGGCTCGTTGTTCTACGAGACGGATACCGGCGCCCAGTATCTCTACGATGGCGCGGCCTGGCAGCTCTACCTCGTAGGTGGCCCCTTCCGCGCCTCCAAGACGATCGCGTTCACGGGCGCAGCGAATCTCGGCGCCATCGGCAACGTGCCGCTCTTCACGGTGACGGGCGAGGTGCTCATCGTCTCTGTCGTCCCATTCTGCACTGAGGATCTCGCGGGCGCCACCGCCACTCTGGCGCTGGGCGTGACGGGCAGCACGGCGCTCTTCATCGCCGCGACGACCGCCACAGACATCGATCTCGGCGACTTTTGGGTGGACACGGTGCCGGACCCCAACGGCGTCGCGCTGCCGGCCGCCGTCAAAGACATTGCCATCACGGACAACATCGTCGGGACGGTCGCGGTGGCCGCGATCACGGACGGGACGATCCGGCTGGACTGCTACTGGCGGCCGTTGAGCGCGAATGGGCTGGTGGTGCCGGCATGAGCAACCAGCAGCTCCTCGACATCATCAAGGACGAACGCAAGCAGGCGGAGGACGAGCGGCGCAAGCCGCTGCTCGAATGCCCGTACGACGGCTCCCCGCTCAAGCTGCGCGACGGCGTCTACAACTGCCCGATGGGGAACTACCGGACGAGGAGAACGACCAGAGACCCGGCGCAGTAGCATCGAGCACCGCGCACAAACCGCTCCCGCTGACGCCTATGCGGGTAGGAGAGGTAGATGCCCTGGAACAAAGGTCTAACAAAGGCCGATCCGCGTGTGGCAGCCGCAGAGGATCGGCGGCGCGCCAACCGAGTTTATGACAGTCCCTACAAAGAATCAGGGAAGGCAGCGCGCCAGCGTCGGCATGCTACTCGGCTTCGCGAACGCGATCCCCTCGGCCTTGTAGCTAGAGAAAAGCGAGCTAGATGCCTCGCGAAACGGCTGGGCAATTACGCGGAGCATGTTGACTATCGCCTAATCGTTGAACGAGACGATTGGGTATGCGTCATTTGCGGGCTTCTGGTGGTCGCTGATGATCTTTCATTTGATCATCTGATTCCGCTGAGTAGAGGCGGTGAGCACACCCATGAAAACATAGCTGTCGTACACGCAGTCTGCAATTCAAGCAAGGGGGATCGCATCGATGCCAGCCGCGATCGGTGATGCCTACGCAACAGCCGCGACCTACCGCGGCATCGCCGACAAGGACTCGACGGCCGAAGACACGGAGATCGACGCCGATCTGCTCGCCGTCAGCCGCTACCTGACGCGCAAGCTCGGCCAGTTCTTTACCAAGGATGCCAGCGCCGTCGCCCGTCTCTATCGGGGCAGCGGTACGCCGCGCCTCTACCTCACCGATCACGAGCACGTCCCGGGCCTCTCCACGCTGACCGGCCTTATCGTGAAGGTCGACCTGAACGCCGACTACGACGTGACGGATTCGGGCGAAACGCTCACCATCGACACCCACTTCTGGGCGGGACCGGCCGACGCGGACAAAGGCGCGGAGGCGCGTCCATGGCGTTACCTGGACCTGAAGCCGGGCAACAGCGTGGTGGGCATCTGGCCGCGGCAGGAGCGGGCAGTCGAGGTGACGGCCGTGTTCGGCTGGCCGGCCGTGCCGAAGGCGATCGAGCTCGCGACGTGCCACCTGACGGCACTGCTCCGGCTGGAGACGCCGCGCTCGGTGACGAGCCGGAGCGACGTCGGCGAGATCCTCGGCGCGTCGCGTGAGGCGCAGGGCATCGTGAACGAGCTGATGCTCAGTTACAGGAGCCTACCGACATTCTGAAGATGACGATCAACCTGAAGGGGCTGAAGGAGCTGCGCGCGAAGCTGCAGCGGCACGCGCTCGTGCTGCCGATAGCCGCCGAGGCGATCGAGGAGCTGACGCGCTTCGGCCAGGAACAGGCGCAGGGCAACGCGCCGCGCGACCTGGGCGGGCTGCAGCAGGACATCGCGATGGAGGTCGCGCCGCTGCAGGGGCGCGTCCACATAGTCGGCTCATCGCGCGGCCTGAAGGCGCTGGTGGTGGAGCGCGGCCGCGGCCCGGGCAAGAAGATGCCGCCGGCCTCCGCGCTGGCGCCCTGGGCGGCGCGGCATGGCATCGCGGCCGAGCCGCGCATGTTGTTCGTCATCGCCCGCGCGATAGGGCGGCGCGGCATCAGGGGTCGCTTCTATATGCGCCGGGCGCGCACGGCCGTGCGCCGGAAGATGCGGGACGAAGTGCTCCCCAAGATGGCCCGTCAGGCCGAAGCGCTCTGGGGGCGGTGAGGCGCTGGCATGGGCACCTGGATAGAGATCAGGGACGGGATGAAGACGCGGCTGGCGACGATCAGCGGGTTGGTCGCGCACGACACGATGCCGAAGACGGTCCCGGACAAGGACGTCGCGATCGTGCTCTACGGCGAACCGCTCGTCGCACCGGCCGGACACGGCACGCTCGTCGCGGTGGGCGTGCGCGTCGTGGTGCGCGTGTCGCGCGGCGACCTCAAAGACGCCCAGGAGGCGATCGACGCCTACCTCTGGCCCACGGGCGCCAAAAGCATCGTCGCCGCCGTCGCCGGCGACCGCACGCTCGGCGGCAAGGTCCAAGAGACGCAGTGGCGGGAGACAGGCGCGATCGGCACGACCGAGGACGGGAGCATGCAGGGCGAGGTCTCGTTCAGATGCACGGTGACGGCGTAGGCATAGGCGGTTAGGCCGCCGGGAGGCGAACAATGGCCAAGTGGCCGGCGACGAAGCAGGAATGGATCGAGGCGGGCTATCAGGTCGCGGTCGTCGTGAAGGATGCCACGACCTACGGCGACTTCCACCGGATGGACGCCGACGACTGGCGCCTCGAGGGCGCGCACATCATCCCGATCGACACGGCCGAGGGCGCGCTGGAGGCGCACAAGGAGCGCGGAGGCGCTGCGCCGTGTCGGTCCTGCTTCCCGGGCGGCGCCATCGCGGGAGGCCGTGCGCCCGCCGCACCGGCCGGCGCCACGCCGAAGGGAAGGAAAGATGGCGATGGCTAGCGTTCCTGACAGCATCCGCAAGCACCCGAAGCACCAGCTCTCACCCGACGGCGGGATGCCGGCTCAGCGCGGCGTGACGGCCAGCGCCGACGGCAAATGGGACACGCGGGAGGTCGTCCACGCGCGCCAGCCCTTCACGGTGCTGGAGCCGCTCGACCTCGACGGCGAGCGGCTGAACCTCGGTGCCGGCTGGGACCCGACGGAGGGCTACCTGCGCCTCGACCGCGCGGCCGCCGGCAACCCCGATGTCGTCGCCGAGGTGCCGCCCATCCCGCTCGAGGACGGCCGCTTCGTCGAGGTGAGGGCGTTCCATGTCCTGGAGCACGTCCCGCGCGAGAAGCTCGTCGAGCTGATGAACGAGTGCTGGCGGGTGCTGCAGATGGGCGGCTACATGGAGATCGAGGTGCCCGTCTTCCCGTCCGACGCCGCGATGGCCGACCCAACTCACATCAGCTTCTTCGTCCCGGCGACGTTTGATTATTTCATCCGCGGTGGCCAGTTCGACGGCGAGCGCCGGCTCTATGGCCTCCGTCCGTGGGAGCTGACGGACCGCGTGCGCGACCCCATGAAGACCTTCCTCCGCGTGCGGCTGCGCAAGGTGGCGGAGGAGCCGCTGGAGGCGGCGGCGCCAGCGGCGAACGGCGATCAGCCCGTCGCCATCGCGAACGTATCGGCCGGCATGCAGCCGGACGGCTTCCACGCCATCAGCACGGCCGAGCCGCTGGCCCGCTTCTTCGCCTGCTGCGGTTCGCCGCGGAACAGAGGGCACCTGACGTCCTGCCCGGAGCTGAGAGCATGAAGATCCTCGTCGTCGCCTCGCCGCATGCCGTCGCGACGCGCGATGTCTATCTGGGGCACCTGCGCGGCCTGCGCGCGGTGCTCGGCGAGGAGAACGTCTTCTCCTACGACATCATCAAGCGCTTCAACCTCTTTACCCACTTCACCGAATGGCTCGAGGAGAAGGTGGGGGAGGTGCCGCGGTCGTTTGCCGCCAACATCCTCGCGGCGGAGCCCGTGTTCGGCGCGGCCCACCTCTACGAAGCGGACGTCGTCTACCTCATCTCGCCGATGTACTTCCCGATGACGCTCGTGCAGATGCTGCGCAAGGACGGCTTCCAGGTCTGGTCCTACTTCACCGAGTGCCCGTACGAAGACGAGTTCTGGGCGCGGGTCCAGGCCCCGCTGATGGACGTCTGCTTCGTCAGCGATAAGATGTCGGTCGCCCGCTACCGGATGTTCAACGATCGCACCTACTACCTGCCGCACTGCTACGACCCGGCGGTCCACTACCCGGCGGCGCCGGCGCGGGCGGCCGCCGCCCGCGACAACGGCCACCGGCATGTCTCGTTCATCGGGACGGGGTTTCCCGGCCGGCGCCAGTTCCTGGAGGCGATCGACTGGAGCGGCATCGACCTCCGCCTCTACGGCAACTGGTGGGAGGTGGACGAGGCATCGCCGCTCCATCCCTACGTGCGGCACCGGCTGGTGGAGAACCAGACGACGGCTCAGCTCTATCGCGGTTCCTCCGTCGGCATCTCGATGCACCGGACGGAGCGGTTCTACCGGACGGGCGGCCGCATCGATCCGAACGAGGCGTACTCGATCGGGCCGAGAGCATACGAGCTGGCCGCCTGCGGGCTATTCCAGGTGAGCGATCCGCGCGCCGAGCTGCTCGACGTGTTCGGCGACAGCGTGCCGATCTTCCGCAACCCACAGGAGCTGGAGGAGGTGATCCGTGGATGCCTGAGTGACGACGACTACAGGACGGCGATGGCTGACGCGCAGCGCCAAGCTGTGCAGGGCCACACCGTCGAGGCGCGAGCGCGACAACTGATTGAGCTCGCGGCTTAGAAAGAGAGGTGTATTACGGCTACCATAGTTGGCACCCGAGCGATGGTCTACTGGGGTTCGACGGCCTCCCCGTCGCGGATCGCCGAGACCAGGAACATCACGCTCGACCTCGGCTCGGAGTTCGTGGACGACACGGTCCATCTCGACACGAACCGGACGTTCAAACCGACGTTCAAGACGGCGAACATCGGCATCACCGGGCTGTACGACAACGCCGTCTTCACGGTGATGGACGACGCGCTCTCGCAGGTCGAGGGCTGGTTCTACGTGTACCCGGACAGCGCGAACGCCGGCTCCTACTTCTACGGCCGCGGCTTCGTCTCGGTGGATGAGATCGGCCTGCCGTTCGACGACATGTCGAACCTCAACTGGTCGATCCGCCCGAGCGGCGTCGTCACGTTCCGGCACTCGTAGCCGGGGCGGGTCAGGAGGGAACTGGACTTGGGGCGCCACCTTGCCGAACTGGCCCACGGCGTCAGGATGCACGGCCCGGTCGCGGAGGTGCGCCTCTACGGGTGCAAGGCCGGCCTGCTCTACTCCTGGCGCTTCGCGGGCTGGAAGCGGGAGTGGCGCATCGAAGCGGACGGCTACCGGCTCGACCCGCTGCTTTTCCGGAACGGCGCGAAGGAGCTGCACATCGTCCTGACGATGGGGCCGCAGGAGCTCCGGCTCAAGGGGCACATCTGGACTGAGTTCACCGCAGACGGCCGGCGCCACAGCGCCATCGTCATCAAGGGAGGAGACGCGACATGGCACGAACAGCGGGCGGCGCCCGCAACGGCACCAAGCAACGCGAGCAGCGCGACCACCGCCTGAACAAAGACGAACTCTTTCAACGCCTCGCGCAGCGTGAGGAGGACTATCAGCTGCCAGCCGAGGGCGGCGGCGGCACGATCCGCATCCGCGGCCTGAACGTCCAGGAGGGCGCGCCGTTCGTCGCGATGCTGAGCGCGGAGGGCGACCCCGGGGACCGGTTGAAGCGGCTGTGCCTGCTCGGCGTGATCGACCCGCCGTTGACGCTGGAGGACCTGGAGCGGCTCAACGACGGCGCGCTCGACATCGTGAGCGGCATCGCGTCGGCCATCATGCGCCTCTCCGGCCTCACCGTTGGAGCGGCGGAGGATTTTTCCGAGAGCACGAAGGAGCCGAAGTTATCTACCTCTACTGTGCGGAAACCCTCCACCGGCTCCCCGCAGAGGTAGATGCGCCGATGGCCGAGCTGCTGCTCGCGATCGAGGCGTCGGTACGTCAGCGCAAGCGCGAGACGGCGCAGATGAAGGGCGGCGCGGCCGGCGGCGACGGTGCCAGCGGCGGTGGAACGCCCCACGCTGCCCGGCACAGGGCGAGGCGCTAGGACGCGATGCGCATGATCACGGCGTCGCCTCGAGCTCGTCCAGGAGCTCCTCAAGGCCGGGGATGGCGTTCGGCTTGGGGGGAGCGACTTCGGCCAGCAGGCGCAGCGCGCCGGCGATTCGCAGTTCGTACACAGCCGCGCAGGCTGGCGCGAGCAATGCCCAATCGGCGGGCAGCTCCGGATACTGCTGAAACTCGACCTCTCCGTCGCGGCACAGCTGGACAGCTTCGTACCACGAACCGTCCGTCAGCCGGTTTCTCAACATCTGGGCAAGTACCTCTCCTGAAGGCGTCTGGACGCGAGCATCCTCTGCATCCTGTGAGATACAGCCCAGCGCGACCAGACCGAATAGACCGAGGACGAGCGACACGGCGATGAGGCGGATCATAGGAAGCGCATTATAACATGGCAAGTCAAGCCGAGCTCCAGCTCATCATCCAGGCGCTCGATCGCGCCTCGCGCGATATCCAGCGCATCGGCGGCGGTCTGGAGGGCCTCCGGCAGAAGACGGTGGCGGCTACCCGCGGCGCGGACGCCTTCAACCGCGCGTCCGCGCGCAGCGCCGCCGCGCTCGGCCTGATCAACCCGCAGGCGGCGACGGCGACGGCCCAGATCGCCGCCCTCACGAACGTGACGGGCGCGGCCACGGTCGCGCTCGGTGGACTCGCCCTCGCGGGCATCGGCATCACTGCGGGCCTGTTCGCCTCCGGCCGAGCTGCCATCTCCTTCGAGAAATCGTTCGCCGGCATCAAGAAGACGGTCGAGGCGACGGAGGCGGAGTTCGCCCAGCTGGCGAAGGCGAACCGCGCGCTCGCGATCGAGCTGGCCACCACGACCAGCACGGTCAACGAGGTGGGGCAGGCCGCCGGGTCGCTCGGCATCACCGGCGTCCAGAACATCGCGCGCTTTGAGAAGATTATCCTGCAGCTGGTCGGCGCCTCGGACGACCTGACGGCATCACAGGCGGCGTTCGACTTCGGCGGCCTGCGGGCGGTGCTCAAGCTCACCATCGATGACATCGATCGTCTGACCAGCGTGGTGGTTGATCTGGGCAACAAGTTCGTGACGACCGAGGGCGAGATCACCAAGTTCCTGACCAACATTGCCGGCGCCGGCGCCGTCCTGAAGATTCCGTCTCAGGATTTGGCTGCCATCGCCGCCGCGCTCGCCTCGGTGCGCGCCGAGGCGGAGGCGGGCGGCACGGCGGCGCAGCGTGTGCTGCTGGCGCTCCAGCAGGCGGCCGTGACGGGCGGCGATGAGCTGCGCGTATTCAGCGCCGTGCTGGGCGTGACGACCGATGAGTTCAAGTCCTTGATCCGCGAAGACCCGACGGAGGCGTTCGTGCGGTTCGTGGAGGGCCTGCAGGCCGCGGGCGAAGACGCCATCCGGGTGCTCGACGCCCTCGGCCTCTCCGATGTCCGCCTAACCCGCGAGTTCCTCAAACTGGCGTCCGCCGTCGGCGGGCCGCAGGGCCTCCGCGCCATTCTCGAAGAGGCGAACGCGGAGGTGGAGCGTGGGACGGCGCGCCAGGAGGAGTTCGACAAGCGGATGAGCACGACGTCCGCGCAGATCGCGCGGGCGAAGGCGCGTCTCAATGAGCTGGGCATCACGGTCGGGACGGTGCTGCTCCCCGCCATCTCGAAGGCCGCCCAGGGGCTGGGGCTGGCCGCCGAGGCGGCGGCCAAGCTCCTCGGCGCGCTCGACTTGGGCAACCGGCTCGATCTGGTCGTGCTCGGGCTGCTCCACATCGTCACCGTCTTCACGGGCCCGCTTGGCCTCATCGCTTCGATCACCTTCCTCGCCTTCCGTTGGGAGGCGGTGTTCAAGCAGCTCCCCGGCCCCGTGCAGAGCGCGGCGATCGCCATCGCCAACATTTTCGACGGCCTGGTCGGCGGCATCTTCGACGCGATCAACGCGATCGCCGCCGGCATCGCCGGCCTCGCGGGCAAGATCGGCGGCGCCATCGGCAGGATTCCCGGCGCGGGCAAGATCCCCGGCGTGAGGGCGGCGCAGGAGCTGGTGGCCGCGCTGAGCGGCCTGTCGCTCGACCTGGAGGCGCCCGACATCAGCCGCCAACTACGGCTGCTCGCCCCGATCCATCGCCGCGGCGGCGCGGGCACACCGGAGGAGCTGCGCGCCGCGCTCGGCCAGGGCGGGGCGCCGCAGGGCGGCCTGCCCAGCACGGGCATCGAGGGGCTGGATGCGCTGCTCAACGAGCTGGAGGGGAGCGGCGGCAAGGCGGCGAAGGAGATCGACATCCTCTCCGATGGCATCATCGACCTCGCCGAGGCGACTGCGCACGGCATCACCGTTCACCAGGCCGCCTTCCTCGAGCTGCTGATCGAACTGGAGGAGCTGGCCAACCGTGCCTTCCGCGCGCAGGTGGACCTCGACAAGGCGAGCCAGCGGCTCGCGAGCGCGACCTACATCCGGCAGCGGGCGCTGGTCGAGCTGGCGGAGGCGGAGGCGGCGGCGGTCAACCGCACGGCCGAACTGCGCGTCGAGCTGGCCAAGCTCTTCATCCTGTTCGCCGACGCGGGCACCACGACGCGCGCCGGTGCCCGGCTGTTGCTGGAGGCGGAGGTGGCGTTCGCGCAGACGACGTTCGAGACGCGCTCTGAGCTCGCCGCGCTCAACGTGCTGATCGGCCGCGCCGGCCTGAGCGGCCAGGCGGGGACGCTCCGCCACGCCCTCGCCACGCTCGGTGAGGGGTTCCGCGACGCGACCGAGTCGGTCGCGCAGTTCCTGCAGCGGCTGTCGGACGCGGCGGTGCGCGCCACCCAGCAGGCGTTCGACGCGCTGTTCGCGCGCCCGACCCGCGAGGAGGCGGGCACCAACCTCCGCATCGCGCAGCTGCGCCGCGAGCGGCTGCTTGCCGAGCAGTCGGGCAACGAGGCGCGCGTGGAGGCGATCGACAGAGAGCTGGACGCGCTGCGGCGGGCGCTCGACCTGCGGCGCGCCGAGCAGGACATCATGCGGGCGAACGCCGACCTCGCCGACCGCACCCTCCTCACCGACCGCGAGCAGCTCACACAGGCCCATCTGCTGATCGGCGTACTGGCCCAACAGTCCGAGCTGCTGCGCGGCCTCAACCTCCAGCTCGCCTTTGAGGCGTTCGCGCGCGCGGCCGCCATCGGCGCCCTCGGCGACTTCACGGCCGCGCTGGTGGCGGCGCGTGACGTGCTGGGCAGCGGCGGGCGGCTCGGGGCCGGCGGCGGCATCGGCGGCACGGCCGGCGGCGCCCTCAACATCGACGTCCACGTCCAGACCGAGATGAGCCGCGAGGCGATCGTCCGCGAGGTGACGCGCGAGACGGACCGCGCGCTCCGCAACGCCGGCTTCGGCGGCAGCTTCACCGGGTCGGGGGTGTTCGTGCCGGCATGACGACCGCATACGAGTTCATCATCGACGGCTACACCTTCCCCCGCACGGACGTGCCGGCGCGCGGCCCCATCGTCGAGTTCAGCCCGCAGCGCTGGAGCAAGCAGGACGTGCTGGTGCGCGACGTCCCTTCCGTGCTGACCCACATCGGCCACAGCTCGCAGGAGTGGGACTTCGTCTGCGACCGCGCATCGACGGCGACGAAGGACAAGCTGCTCGCCGTCTACAACGCCAAGCTGGCCGTGTTGTTCAAGACCCCGCAGAACACGACCGGCTTCAACATCGTCATCACGCGGCTCTTCGTTCGCTACGCCGAGCCGGCCGACAACGGGCGCTTCTACATCGAGTGGACTGCGGTGGCGCAGTGAGGCAGTGGGGCAGTGAGCCGGTGACGCCGTGGCACTAGCTGATAAGGTCCTCGCGCGCACCCGGGCGCTGGACGTCCGCGTCTTCGTCAAGGGCGTGCCGTTCCACCTGAACAACCCGGCGGCCAGCAGCGATACGCCGGTCGTGCTGGGGCTGAACGTGCGGAAGTCGTTCGACTCGCCCGTCCCGGTCTGCAACCTGACGCTCAACCTCATCCCCACCTGGGTGGCGGCGGGCAACATCGTGCAGGTCGACGTCGGCTTCGACGGCGAGTTCCAGCGCGTCTTCAACGGCTACGTCCAGGACCGGAGCATCGACGCGCTCGACCGGGCCGTCCTTTCCTGCGCGGGACAGCTCTTCTCCGCCTTCCGCACCATCCAGATCAGCGAGCGCGACGTCGACGGCATCACAGTGGAGGCGGCGCTGGAGGGCGTGCTGGACTACGTCGGCATCACCGACCGCGCGTTGACCGTGCCGGCCTTCACGCTCGGCTCGGCCTCCACGGCGGTGCTCGAGCGCGACACGGCGGCCGGGATGCTGCAGACGCTGATGGACATCGACGGCCTGCGGGTGTGGGAGCTGGGCAGCGGGACGGTCGTGATCGCGGCCGTCGACGGCACGCCGGCGCCCGCCGCGTTCCGCAAGCTCACGACCGATACGGACGATCACGCCTACGTGCTGGAGGGCGGGGTGCGCGAAGACCCGACCTGGTTCCGCAGTCAGGTAACGGTGACGGGCGCGACCATCACGGAAGGCACGCCGCCCGACGAGACGTCGCGCACGATCAGCGCCTCGGCCAGCGTAGCGGACCGCTCGCTCATCCAGCCGCCGTTGCCCGCCGACACGCAGATCGAGGCCGAGTTCCAGAACCACCTGATCGACACGGACGCGAAGGCCGAGGAGGTGGCGCTGCGGCTGATCAACGCGTACGCGCGCGTGCCTCAGCAGGTGACGCTGGAGATTGCCGGCGACCCGCGCCTCGAGCTCGGCATGACGCTCAACCTATCGCTGCCGGAGTTCAAGCTGACGGGCAACTGGCTCATCCACGGCATCGAGCAGGAGATCGGCGACGCCGGTTACGTGACGCGGGTGACGCTGCTGGGCGGACCTCGCTTCGGCGGCACCCTCAGCCTCAACCCCATCGCCGCCTTCAGCTATCGCATCGAGCGCGAGGTGTTCGGCGACCGCGTCTATGCCTTCGTCACCTTCGACGCGAAGGCGTCCAGCTACGACCCGGACGGCGCCATCGCCAGCTTCGCCTGGTCGGACGACGAGGTGACGACGCCCGAGATTCACACCCTCACCACCGCCGTCGTCACGGTCCGGATCGACCCGGCCTCCATCACCGGCGATTGGTCAGTGACGCTGACCGTCACCGACAACGACGGGCTGACCGGGGCGGTCACGCAGGTGATCGATGTCGATGAGATAGCAACGCTCGTCCGCGTCCCCGCCATCTTCGCCGCGCTCGACAACAACGCTTCCGCGACGCCCGATGGGGGCCAGAACTGGAACGACCGGGCGGGCTCCACCTGCCGCTCCGTCGCGGCCAAGCCAGCCGATGGTGTGAACAGCGGCATCGCCGTCTTCGGCTTCGAGGACGGGCATATCGCAAGGACGACCGACTTCTGTGCGACCGCGCTCACAACGGTGCTGGCCGCGGTCGGATCCGCCATCGTAAAGATCGACTGGGATTGGCGGCAGCCGAACCGCGTCTGGGCGGTGACGGACGATGCCCGCGTGTACGTGAGCAGCAACGACGGTGTGACGTGGGCGCTGATCAGCAACCTGCGGACGGAGCTATCGCTGGCGAGCGCCACGGCGCGCTCCATCGGCCTGCCCGGCGGGGGCGGCATCTTCATCTGGGGTGGCACGGGCAACGGCACCCCGCTCATCGCCTACAAGTCGGAGAGCGGCGCGTTCCAGGGTCTGACGACGGGCGGCGAGCTGGCGGCTGACCTGCCGGCCGCCTCGAGCGCGCTGCGCATCGTGGACGCCAGCGACAAGGGAGACGGCGGCGGGCTGGTGATCGTCATGGAGAACGCGGACGGCGGCACGTCTGGGGTGCGGCCGATCTACCACGCCGTGTCGCCCTGGCAGCCGGCGACCTGGAAGCGCGCGACCGGCCTCGAGGCGGGCAACACCACAGGCCGCTACGTCGTCCCCAACACGCTGCCCGGCACCTTCTACGCCGCCTTCAACGACCGCCACGTCTGGGCCTCCCTGGACGGCATCGCCTGGACGAAGCGGACTGACGTGCTGCCGGCCGGCGTCACGCCGAACCACGCCATCTGGATGAACGACCACATCTTCAACTACCCGACGGCCGGGGTATACCTGATCGCGGCCGAGATCGCAGGGACGACCGTCGGCATCTACAAGAGTTCGGACGCACTCGTCACGGTCGGCGCTCTCCGCCCGGCGACCGGATTCCCCGCCTGGCCCGCCAGCGCGAAGGGGCGGCAGGTAGCTATTGCGGACCGCGCGCCGAGCGGCGATGATCGGCTGCTCGCTACCGGCATCGATGTTAGCCCACGGGAATACAGTCTACTCCAGGGCGGGGGCTGGGCGACACCAGTTGTTCTCACCGGCGTTACTGGCTCCGGCCCACGCCCGATTTGCATCAACAGCAATCTCTGGTTCGTCATCAACGGTGACGACGGAGATAACGCTTGGGGATGGGGTGTTGGGCGGAGAACGAAGGACGCTGGAGCGACATGGGCGGCCACACCCGATCCGGGCGTGGGCAGTGGCGGTATTATGGATGTTGCCCGCGATGCTGGCGGTCGCCTCTGGTGCATCGTACACGACACGGCGGATACGTTCACGCGAACGGCGGTTTACTACTCAGACAACGATGGCGACACCTGGAACGGACCCTCGTTCACTTACGGAAACGGCACAACGCAACAAAGAAGAGGCTGGCGAATTGCGCCCCATCCGACCAACCAAAACCGCATCGCGATCATAGGTTTTACTGGAGATGCTCCAACGACCGGATGGATCGCGATTACGACCGATCGCGGCGCCAACTGGACTACGAACACGAACTCAGCGATCAGGAAGGGCCAATCCGGCGTCCAGCAATACTACGACTGCGTGATGCTGGCGAACAACCGCCTTGTCGCGCAGGGACCCTTTACGGTCGTGGCGCCTGTTATCTGGTACACGCTCCGAAGCGATGATAACGGCGTCAACTGGGCAACGGTTACGTCCCATCAGGCAACGCTGCACCGTGTGCTCGGCATCTACGCGAAGGGCAGTGTGGTCGCCTACATCTTCAAAGATTCGACGCCAACGCCAGACACCTACAATCTCTACCTCTCCGTGGACTCCGGCCAGACCTTCGTGGACACTGCCCTCGACGTTGAGCTGGAAAGCCTCATCGCTGATGGCGCGATCCCGGCAGCGTTCGCCTTCTCCCTGGTAGCAGATGCTCTCTATCTGGCGATCACATCGCAGGACAAGATCTACAAGCTGTCGCCGGTCGGTCCCACCGGCGCTGCCTGGATCGACCTGACGCTGAACTACCCGCACAGCACAACGGTCAACGACAATCTCGCGGTGATCCCGACATGAGCCTGCCGACATGAGCCACCTGCGCCCCCTCCCCGGCCGCATCACCAAGCTGGAGCGCGAGTTCGAGAAGCTGAAGGCGCGGCTGGGCGCCATCCTCACCGGCGACGGACGGCTCCGCCAGGACGCGAACGCGCCACTCGGCGTCATCCTCACCCACACCCATCGTGGCACCGGCGCGGGCGGGACGCTCGACTTCAAGGGCACGGGCAGCATCGCGAGCGGCGCCACGTCCGCGACCGTCACGCACGGCTGCGGCTTCACGCCGACGCTGCAGCAGATCACCGTCACGCTGGGCGAGAACCCGACGAACGACCCCGGCATCATCTGGGTCGACACGATCGGCGCCACGACCTTTCAGGTGAACTGCCGGTCCGACCCCGGCGCCAGCAACCTCGACTTCGGCTGGAGAGTGAGCCCGACGTAGATGGCCGACACCCCCCGCACCCTCGCCGCCCTCCAGACGCTGCTCGCCGACAACACGAGCGCCGACATCAGCCCGCAGGACGTGCGCGACTTCCTGGTGTCCGTCTTCCCGCAGACGACGGTGGGCGACCTGCCCGGCATCGACGTGGCCGGCATCATCGGGCGCCTGCCAGCGACGACGGACGGCTTCGTGCTCACGCTCGACGCGGCGGAGGCGTTTGGGTTCAAGTGGGCGGAGGCTAGTGCGGGTGCCACGGGTCCTACAGGCGCTACGGGCCCCACAGGGCCTACAGGAGCGACTGGTGAAGCGGGGGCAACAGGAAGTACGGGAGCCACTGGCCCAACAGGGCCAACGGGCGCTACAGGCCCTACGGGAGACACCGGTTCTACTGGCCCTACAGGCGCTACGGGCCCTACCGGGGCGACTGGAACGACGGGTGAAACTGGAGCTACCGGGGCGACAGGAGATGCCGGCCCCACCGGCGCGACGGGACCAACAGGCCCTACCGGCCCTACCGGCGCTACGGGAGCCACTGGCCCGACTGGAGACACAGGAGCGACCGGAGCTACAGGGCCAACGGGTGATGCGGGCGCAACTGGAGCGACGGGTGCAACGGGGGCGACAGGTGACACTGGGGCCACGGGCGAGACTGGAGCTACAGGGGGCACGGGGCCAACAGGGGCCACGGGCGCGACAGGTGCTACAGGCCCCACAGGGCCGACTGGAGCTACTGGGCCGACAGGGCCGACGGGTACGGGTGGACACATCATACATGAGGAAGTCGCCGCTGGCCTGACTGCTCGCGCCGATCTGCACTTCATGGGGGCGGGCATTTTCGCGCAGGATAACGCCGGCTCGACGCGCACTGAGATCGTCGTCCCCGCCTACTACGACGCCGTAGTGGACACGAACGATACGAACGCAAAGGGGAAGGGCAACGTCTACGACACGCTCCAGCTCGCCATCGACGCCGCGCATACGTCCATCTTCGTCCGCACCATGGGCGACGTGGCGGCGAGGAGCCGACTCACTGCGAGCATGACAAATGTCCAGACCACCTGCCCGGTCGCAGAGCTGGCGAACTTCCCGACGGCGGGTAACATCTTGATCGAGAAGGAACTCTGCTCCTACACGGGCAAGTCCGCCGGCTCGGGTGCGGGGAACCTTACTGGCCTGACGCGGGGCATCAAGGATACGTCCGCAGTGGCGCACTCGATGGACAGCGGGACGGCTACGTCCGGTGGGGCGAGTACGCTTGCCGATACGACGAAAGCGTGGACGGCGAACGAGCACGTCCGCAAGCGCCTCGTCATCACAGGCGGTACGGGCGTCGGCCAGACGCGGGAGATCGTTACTAACTCAGCGACCGTCCTCACGGTCGGGGTGCCCTGGACGACTCCTCCCGATGCTACGAGCACCTACCGGATCGACACGACGGTCGGCACGGCTGCGGGTATCGCAGTAGCGGATGCGGTGCGGCTGATCATCGGTGAGGAGAGTGAGAACGCCAAGGCGACAGTGCATATCTCCTCTCAGAAGACCGATGTGACGTTCCAGAATCTCCACTTTACGACGCAGGACAGCGATGAGACGAGGCTGGTCGTCCAGGAAGACCGCAACATCGTCTTCGCCTGCGTGTTCAGCTTCCTCGGCCGCGCCGAGATCAGGAGCGCGGCGGTAGACTGCCAGTTCATCGCCTGTCGGGGTGTCGCCGTGACCGGCGTCGTCATCGACCTCGACGCCTCGACGCTCCGGCCTCGAATCACAAGCTGCGTCTTCCTCGCTTGCAGCGGCCCGAACATCATCAGGCACGGCACGCCGGTAGACGGGCTGGCGGTCATCGGCAACCTGTTCAACGGCAACGCCTGTAGCCTGTTCCTGTTGGGGATGCTCGTCCCCGCCTCCGGCTCCGGCAATACGTCGGTGGCCTGGAGCATCAACGGTAACACCGTTCGCTCGTTCGACCAAGGCGCATTCATGATGAGCGGGCAGGGGCACAACATCTCCGGCAACGTCTTCGACGGAGTGGCGCGGGCGACCTCCGCTCAGATAGCCATCAAGAATCAAGGCGGGCTCCAGAGCGCGTCCGTCATCAGCGGCAACACGTTCCGCGCCCTCTACGCTGCCTACAACGCCGCCAGCGGCGGGGCGACGGCCAACGTCATCCTGTCCTCCAACCTCTTCAACGGCGGTGGGGGCGGCAACGAGATGTACGTCATCACCTCGGCGCTCCACCTCCAGTCCGGCAACTTCTACAGCCGCGTGATCATCGACGGTCAGGGGAACGACGAGTCCGTCGTCATGTCTGGGGGCTTCTCGCGCTTCAGCGGCTATCAGAACCCAGGCACAGTGCTGTCCATCCACGGTGTCTACGTCACGCCTGACGCGGCTCCCGGCGGCACGTCGCGCCCATTGGAGATAGGCCCGATAGAGGGGCGCAGCTACGCAGGTGCGGAGATTTCACAGGCGCTCGTCAACGGGGCGAATCAGAACGTGGCCGTGCCGGAGACGGGGCTGCTACGTGTGACGGGGCCGACGGGAGCGTTCTCCATCGGTGGATTGACCGGCGGGGAAAACGCGCGCAGGCTGGTCATCTTCAACTCGACCATACAGGTGATGACGATCAACAATCAGGATGTGTTGTCAACCTCCACGAACCGCATCATCACGCCCAGCGGGGCGAATGAGGCGCGGGGCTTTACGGTCGAGCTAGTCTACTCGGCAGCGCAGGGAAGGTGGTTGCTGCTGTCGTGAGCATGAAGCAGGTCAAAGAGCCGTGCGCCTACTGCGGGACACCCGTGCCGCTCTGGCTCCGCTTCGGCCTGAAGAAGCTGCCGGAGGGAACGCGGATCATCTGCGCCCCGTGCCGGAAGCGGCGGGGAGCGGCCAGCGCAGGTATGACGTTTCCCCACGATGAGGACGGCTGGGTCAAGCAGACGGTGGTCAGCAAGGGGCGCGAGATGACGCCTTACGAGCAGGTGATGGTGAAGGTAACGGCGGAGGCTATCGGCGTCATGCAACGCGACGGCGCACTGGCAGCCGCGCAGATGCTCGAAGAGGCGCAGGCGCGGGCAGCGTTGCGTGCCACATTGGAGGAAGAGGATGGCGAGGACATTCACGTATAGCACGCTGCTCGGGTTGGAGGTGCGGCTCCAGAAGCAAGCTGATGAGCCGTTTACCATGATCGTGCGCTATACGCTCGGGGCAGACGGCGCTCCTGCGCTCACAGACTTCGTGGAGATTACACTCACGCCTGCCCAGGTAACGCAGCTTCGAACCTTTATCGAGAATACGGTCATCCCCGCGATCAAGACGAAGGAGGGGATTGTATGAAGCTGACCTGCGTCATCATCGCCCGCGACGAAGAGGAGTTGCTGCCCCGCTGCCTCGACTCACTCTCTTACGAGCCCGTCTACGACGATTGGCCAGCAGGCAAGCGCCACCTCTGGGACGAGCTGGTCGTGGTCGATACCGGATCAACCGACCGCACGGTAGAGATCGCCGAGTCCTACGGCGCCCGCGTGGAGCGCTTCGAGTGGGCGGATGACTTCTCGGCGGCACGGAACTACGCCGAGTCCGTATGCCGCGGAGAGTACGTCTACTGGCAGGACGCCGACGAGGTCCTGGTGGCCGGGCATGAGATCATCCGCGCCATCGCAGAGAAGGACGAGGAGATCGCCGTCCGCCCGATGATGGTCTGGACGCGCGATGAGTTTGGGGCGCCGGCGCAGACCTACGCCCGCCAGGACTTGCTGCACCAGCGTGGCTCTCATGTCTGGAAGGGGGCGATCCACGAATGGACGGAAGGTCCGCGCGGGCGCGTCGAGAAGGGCATCCTCGTGGAGCAGCAACCGCGCAAGGGCGGAGACCGCACCTACGGCGATCCCTTCGCGCCGCTCCGCGCCAACCTCCAGGCCACACCAACGGAGCGCCACTACTTCTACCTCGCCCGCGAGCACTCCTACGCCGGCCACCACCATGAGGTGATCGCGCTCGTAGACCAGCTTCTCACGCTGCCCGTGGAGTGGCCGGTGCAGCGCAGCGACGCCGCCATGCTGAAGGGGAACGCGCTCAAGGCGCTGGGGACGCCCGCAGAGGCCCGTGCTGCCTTCCTGCGGGCCGTCCAGGAATGGGGAGCGTGGGCCGAGCCGTACTACGCTCTCGGGTGCCTCCACTACGAGCTCGGGCAGTGGGCGGAGGGGGTGGCTTGGTTCGCCGCTTGCCTGCCGTTCTCGCCACCCGAAGGCTACTTCGTAGACGAATCGATCTACGCCTGGCGGCGCTACGACATGCTCGCCGTCTGCCTGAGCAAGATCGGCCAGAACGAGGAGGCGCGCTGCTATGGGGCGAAGGCGCTGGCCGTGCGGCCGGACGATCCCCGGCTCCAAGAGAACATGAGGCACTACGAGACAACTCGCGCGGGTGCTGCGCCAATGAACCGGCGCTCGGTCTGTGGCTGCGGTAAGGGGCGGCCCTAGTGCACGAGGCGATTGTCGTGAGTGGGATTATCAGTCTCATTGGGATCGCGACCGCCGGCCTCATCGGCGGCATCTTCCGCCTCACCACGGCGAAGCGGAACGGCACCAGCGGCGCCCGCATCGCGCTCAACCCGGAAGACGTCAAGAGCGGCGACATGGCCGCCTCGTTCTGGCTCCACGAGCACCGCAAGACGAGGGAGGTGCTCAGCGTTCACGCGAGCAAGATGGAGAGCTTCGGCGTGAAGCTCGACGCGCTGTCAAACGAGATGCGCGCCGGCTTCGGCGCGACGAACACGCTGCTGCAGGACATGCTGAAGGAGCTGAAGGAGCTAAGGAGGAACGGGAGATGAGCCAACGCACCAAGAGCACGCTGCTGCGGTTCGCCAAGGGGCTGGCGGCGACCGTCGCGGCGTCCGCGCTCGCCTACGCCGGCGCGAACATCCCCGAAGTGTCCGCGGACCTGCCGGCCTGGGCGGCGGTCTACCTCGTCCCGCCGCTGACGGCCGCCATCCTGGCCGCCGAGAAGGCGCTCCAGCGGTGGAATGCGCCGGCCGCGGCGTAGCCCTGGCCTGGCTGTGGGCCCTCTGCCCGCCCCTGTGGGCGCTGTGGGCGCCCTGGTGGCCGGACGAGCTGCCGTGCTAGCGCGCGACGCGCTCCAGCAGCTCATCGAGGCTGGTGTAATTGACGCCAGACAGTACACGCCCGGAGCTACCACGTTTGTTGGCGAGCAGCGGCCGGAGCGCATCGGCGTCGATGAGGATCGTCCCGGTGCCCTCACGCGCTCGCAGATCGCGGTAGAGATCGTACACAGCGGCGAGCCACTGTGGGAGCGTGAGGCCACGAGCCGCGCCATCGGCCCTGATGGCGCGTGCGAGGGACTCCGGCACGTTACGGATGTTCAGCGTCGTCATCATTGCAGCACAGTCCCTCCCGCACCGCCGCTCGGATCGCGCATCCCTCCGAGCAGCAACCGACATACTGATCCACACCGTACAATAGATGGACGTGATGCCGCCCCGAGACGACGCGCGTGCCGCACCCGACACAGCGAGCGACTAGACCCAAACGCGGGCGGGTCACGCACGCACGCTGGGCAGCAAGTGGGTCTGCGTCGTGGAGGACGATGCGCATTACCACGGCTCCTCCTGATGGCAGGTCTCGCCGTGGAGCGGGCAACCCTGCTGAGCCGTCCACAGCGTGCAGCCCCCCACAATCGGCCGGGGCGCTGCCACGACGGGCGCTGGCTCTCCGGTCGTTATGATCTCGGTCTCTCCGGTCGCAATGACCCGACTGACGGCCGCCGCGACCAGCGGCAGATCACTCAGCCCGGGAAGGTCGCCGTACTGATGCGTGCCGTCTGCCGCGTAATTGGCCGTCAGGCACTCGTTGCGGCCAAACCACACTGTCGCCCCGCCCCTGTCGCTCCTGGCGCCTCTCGTAATCCGGTACGTCCTCATCGCCTGCCCTCCGTGTACCTATTGTATCACAGGATACAGTTGTTGTCAAGAGCAACAGATGTTCGGATTCGGGGCGCACTCGGGGTCGGCGTACCGCTGGAGGCCGCGCCGTGATGCGGGACATCGTGCGCGTCGCGCGCGCCAGGAAGGCGCTGCTCGTGGCGCTGGAGGCGGCCCGCTGGGCCTACAACGAGGCGGACGACCTGGCGACCCGCATCCTGGAGCGCCGCGCCGCCTGGATCGAGGACGGCTGCATGTTGAGCGAGGAGGTGAAGGCGCTGTGAAGTTCGACGACGACATCTGGCCTTCGGTACAGCTCCATCCCTGGAAAGCGCGTCCTCGGTACGGCGGACCGATCACGCTCATCGAGCTACACGCCACGCGCTCCGGCATCGCCGGCCGCACGGCGACTGAGGAATACTACGCGACGATCAACTGGTTCAAATCCCCGAACAACATCAACGAGGCGACAACGCGACCGTGGGCGTCCATGTCGTCGGTCATCATCGGCGGCGGGCGTATCTGCTCGGTCATGCCGGACCACTACTGGCCTTCGTTCTCGCTCGGCCACGCCGACCCGTACGCGATCAGCATCGAGATCGGGCAGGCGACCAACGACACGCCCTACGATCCGCGAGACCTTGACCTGGCAGCGCGGTTCTGCGCGGAGAAGTCGGCCCAGTACGGCATTCCGGTCGTCGTGTTGCCCTTCCTGTCCGCCGACAACCACGAGGCGCCGGGCTACGTGCGCCACGACCGGAGCGCGAATGGCGGCTACTACGGGAAGAGTGACCCTGGGCGGTTGTTCGACGACCGTCATTTCGAGCGCAAGGTGCTGGGCTACATGGCCCCGCCCGCGCCGGCGTTAGGAGGAGCAGACATGGCCCTCGGTTTTATCATCGTCGACCCACAGAACGGGACAGGCTACTGGTTCACCAACGGCTTCGTCCGCCGGCACAGCGATTCGCCAGCGGAGCGCGCCGAATGGGCGCGCGTCATGGGTGTCCCTGCAACGCCTGTTCCGATCGCGGCGAAGTTCCTGCTGGAGCTGCCGGAGGTGCAGGCGGGCTAGAGTTCCCTGTCCCGCTCCTCCCGCTGATAGGTGACCATCACGCGTGACGGCGGCTTCCACACGAGCGCAATGCCGCCGGTGAGCAGGATGCGCAGGCAGCCGGCCCGCTGCGGCCGGTCCGTGACGCTCTGCACGGTCCACCCGTCGCGCGCCATCCGCTGCGCATCGCCTTGGAATGCGCCCTGACTGCGATACTCCTTGACCTTTACGTCCACGGTGGCACCTCCTTCGGGGTAACGGGATCATAGCCGATCGGCGAGCGAAAGGCGACGCTGCTGCTCGACCGCGCGGCGCTGTTCGATGGCGCGCTGGTAGTAGCGGACCATCTCCAGGCTGTGACCGTCGACGGAGGCGACGCCGATCTGATCGGCGCCCTCTTCGATGAGATCGCAGACTCGTGTTACGCGGATGCGGCGTGGGTAGACGGTGCCGGCCGGCAGGCCAGCACGATCGGCGAGGCCATCGAGCAGCCGCTTTAGGCTCGTCTTTCCCATCCGCCAGAGATGACCGTTGCCATTGCGCAGCTGCAAATCCGCCAAGGCCTCCATCGCGCGCCGGCCGGGTGCGACGAGACGCGACTTCGCCCCCTTGCCCTCCCGGATCAGGATGATTCCGGCTTGCCAGTCGACGTCTCCCGAACGGATGGCCAGCATCTCGGAGCGCCGTACGCCGGTGTCGAGCATGACCATGAAGATCGCCCGCTCGAGGGGCGTCTCGACAGCGCGCAGCAGCGCGCGCAGCTCGGTCGTCGCCAGCGGCGCCCGCGGCGGTGGCGCTTCCTTGCGCATTTTGAGTCCGACCGTCGGGTCCTCGTCGACGAGCGGCGGCCGCCGTGAGCGCGCCCAGCGGAAGAAGGATCGGAGCGCGGAGATCCTGGTGTTGACGGTCGAGGAGGCGATGCCGAAGCGCGCGCGCAGCTCCGCGATGTGGCGGGCGACGAGCAGTTCGTCAACGTCGGAGAGCGCCGGGACGTGGACGGCGCGGGAGAACCTATCGAGGTGGCCCAGGTAGGTGGCGGTGGTCTGCTCGGAGCGTCCCTGCTGGCCTAGGAGGTAGAAGCGATAGCCGTCCCGCGCCGCTTTCCACCAGGCGCTGGTCGTTGGCCGTTCTCCTTCGCATTCGTCTGGCCAAGCAGTTCATCAAGCGTTACGCCGAGCCCGCTGGCTATTTTTATCAGCGTGTCGGCACGGGGGTTCTTGATCTCACCGACTTCGATTTCGGAAAGGAGGCTCCGGGAGCTCAGGCCCCACGCCTCGGCCGCCTGGGCCTGATTCAAACCGAGCTGCTCCCGTCGGGCACGAACGAACACGCCGAGCGGTGTCATTGGGTCAAGCATAGGCCGCCCACGCTTCGGCGTCAAGTTTTCCGACAAATTTCCTGGCTTGGGTCTTGACATTAGTCGGGATTCCGACATATCATGAGCTTCGATATGGCACGGAGGCCGACACACGAGCGCTGCTCACCTCAGCAACGGGTCTTGCATTCGCCTTCGGTCCAGCGTGATGAGTCTGGTCGGCGCACTCGCGGAAGCACCACGACGAAGGATCGCCGGCCGGCGAGCGATCACGCTCAGGACCAGGTTGTTGTCGAAGACCGAAAGGTCGTGGGAAACGGGCTCCCACCCACCGCCGTCCTCATCCTGAAGCTGTTTGGCCATCCGCTCAGCCATCATGTCGAGCTCGTCATCTTCCCAGGGCTTCGGGCTTGTGACCTGAAGGACAACGTAGTCTTCCATGAAACCTTCCTCCTCCTGTTCGGTTCTAATGGAGCGGAAGACGAGGTCTGCGCGGGAGGCGCCAACGTCGCCGCTTCGGGAGGAGGCGCATCACCGCCATGCTCACCCACGAGCAGCTCGCCGAGGAGCTCGGCCGCGACTCGCACGGCGCGCGCTGGCCGGAGGCGAGCGGCCAGCGAAGCTCCAGCGACATCATCGGCCGCAGAGAAGAGGGGAGCACCCCCCGCCCCGCCGTGCGCGGTGCTCGCCCGTCACGCGGCGGCAGCCGCGCCGACGGATGTATCCTCGTCGACTGACGCCGCCGGAGCGTCTTGTCCGGCCACTCTTCGCAGCGAGGACAAACGGCTAAGTCACGGGGCCCATAACGCTGGGGAGCGGGTTCGACTCCCGCCGCTGCCACCAAGGCCTTCCACTCCTTCCCGCCAGAGCGCCACGACGGAACCCCGCTCGCCGGTCGCCGTTGCCGCCACAGCGCGCGGCCGGACCGACGCGACCCGGCGTGGCGCCCTGCCGGGAAGTGACTCTCCCGGCGGGATGTCCTTGCTGGCCCCGCAGCTTCCTCTCCGCCGTGACGCCTCGGATGCCGCAGCCCGGTCGGGTCTGGGGGCGG
>Ga0209751_10000392_pt1 | contig 47124 bp, 82 predicted proteins | sample RifCSP13_1_FD_184019 | JGI IMG/M metagenome (GOLD analysis project Ga0209751, IMG submission 184019) | Soil microbial communities from Rifle, Colorado - Rifle CSP2_sed 13_1 (SPAdes) (version 2) | ecosystem: Environmental > Terrestrial > Deep subsurface > Rock core/Sediment | place: Rifle...
CAAGTGGAGTGACGTCCGGGTAGAGATGGGTCGCACGCGGCAGGAACACATCGTCACCGGCGTCTTTAGGGAGACGACACAGGCGGCGTCTCAGACCCCCAGGGCGTAGAGAAGGGAAGCCATGAGCTACGACACGAAATGTTACAAGCTGGCTGAGGCGTTCATGGTGGACGTGCGGGCTGAAGAGCCCGAGATGACCGAGGACGCCGCGACGGCCCACACGAAGGCGCTGGCGCAAGTCATTCAGAACGAGATCGAGAACTACATCGAAGAACTGTCGCTGAAGCCGAGCGCATAAACGAAAGGCCGCGCTGTGAACGCGGCCCCACAGGAGAAAACGCATGGACACCGTAGCACGACCGAGCCCGTTAGACAACCCCGCCCTGGCGACAACCTTGGCACAGATCCGCCCGCACCCCGTCGATGTGCGACACGCGGCCATCGAATCCTGTGTGGATGCTGTGGCACGAGTGCTCTTTCAAGCCGCAGCGATCTACGCCGGCCTGCCCGATGCCGACTGGCACTCGGCGGAGTTCCGCGTGAAGGAGCCCTACCGCCACGAGGCGATTCTGGCGGTGGCGTCACAGGATCGGCTGCTGATCTCGCGGGCGAGGTCTCGGGCGATTGCTGCCATTCCCGGCCGCGTCGAAGGGGAACTCGGCGACGAAGTGTCCCCCGGCGAGTTCACGATGTGCGCGCTCGCGGGCGAACTGATGATCGGCCTTTACCCGACGAAGGTGCTGGCCGCTTATGCGGAGGAACGCCGATGAGCCCGCGACCGATCGAGCACGATCCTGACAAGTTCTACCTCGGCGATGGCGTGTTCGTGATGCCCGGCAGTTATCGGGGCGAAATCATCATCACGACCGAAGATGGCATCTCGGAACACAACCGCGTCGTACTCGGCCCCGAAGAACTCAACAGCCTCAACACCTGGCTGAGTCAATGGAAGTTCTTGCGAAAGACACCAAAGGCGGCAACATCATGAGCCCGAGTCAACCGGTCCTCGCCCCAGTGATCGATGTTGAACTCCGGCCGAAGTCTCAGGCGCTGGAGGCGACCACCGAAACCGGCCTGACGATGTTCGAGCGCATGGTACGCGATCCCTCCGTGGACGTGGACAAGCTCGAACGGCTCATGGCAATGCACGAACGAGCACAGGCCCGGCTCGCTCAGGAGCAATTCAACGCGGCCATGAGCGCGGCGCAGAAGGAAATGCGCCCCGTCGCGGCCGACGCCCACAACAAGCAAACGAATAGTTGGTACGCATCTTACGCCGCCCTCGACAACAAGATCCGGCCAATCTACACGCGCCACGGCTTCGGGTTGTCGTTCGACACGGGCGACTCGCCGCTCGCTGACAACGCCCGCGTCCTTTGCCACGTCTCACACTCGGCCGGCTGCATGCGGACCTATCACGTGGACATGCCGACGGATGGCAAGGGTGCGCGCGGCGGCGACGTGATGACGAAGACGCACGCGGTCGGCGCGGCCCTGTCCTACGGCGCCCGCTACCTGCTGAAGATGATTTTCAACATCGCCGTAGGTGAGGACGACCGCGACGGCAACGATCCGCCAGTCAAGGAAGTGAAAGCGCCGGCCGGCTTTGACGACTGGTGGACGGACCTGCAAGCGACCGCCGATGACGGCTACAAGGCGTTAGAGGCTGCGTGGAAAGCATCCAAGGCTGAGTATCGCCACCACTTGAACGAGACCGCACGGCCGGCGTGGGAGCAAGTGAAAACTCGGGCGGCCAAGGTGCCAGCATGAAGATCCACGACTGCGAACAACGCTCGCCGGAGTGGTTCGAGGCTCGGCTTGGCCGACTGACCGCCAGCGATTGCCGTGACGCCTTCGCCACAGTGAAGTCTGGGGAGTCGGCCGGACGGAAGCGCGTCCGGGCCAAGCTCGTGGTGGAGCGGCTGACTGGTATCTGTCAGGACGACGGCTACATCAACGCGGCGATGCAGCGTGGACTCGACCTTGAGCCAGCCGCTCGCGCCGCCTACGAAGCCCACACGGGCCTGCTGGTGGACGTCTGCGGCTTCGTCTCGCATGACGACCTGATGATCGGCTGCTCGCCCGATGGCGTCATGGACGGGCTGACAGCCGGCGTGGAGCTGAAAGTTCCGCTCATTGCGACACACATCGGATACCTGCGAGGGCACCATGGCGTGCCGTCCGAATACCTGCCGCAAGTGATGCACAGCCTGCTCGTGACTGGCGCGACGTGGTGGGATTTCGTCTCGTTCGCGCCGGAGTTGCCGGACCACCTGCGCCTGTTCCACGTCCGGCTGCAACGTCAAGACGTGGACATGTCCGCGCACCTGTCCTCCGTCAAGCGGTTCCTAGCTGAAGTCAACGAGGAAGAACAAGCCCTGCGCACAATGGCGAATCCTTCGGCGCAGCTACAGGCGGCGGTTGAGGCCCTAGCGTGACGTTCCTCGGCCTTGTCACGGAGGACGGCGCGAAGCTCGTGCTGGACAAGCCAGACGTCTACCGCGAGTACATCAAGAAGTTCGCGGCCGATGAGGTTGTCGTCACCGTCAAGCGGAAGCCTCGCGAGCAGGGCACGCAGGCCATGCGCTACTACCGAGGCATTGTGATCCCGGAGATTGCCGAGGCATGCGGGTATGCGGACCCTGACGAATACAAGTCGGTGCATGAGGCGATGGCGTGGAAGTTTCTGCGGCTGCCAGATGGCACGTTTGGCGAGCCGCGCCGACGCAGCACAGCAAAAGACGATCTGTCGATGGAGGAAATGAGCCGCTACATTGATCAGGTGATCACGTTCGCAGAGACGTCCATTCCGGGATGTCCGCGAATCACGCGGCCCGAGGAAGCGGACATGGACAAGGTTGTCGATCCGGGGTGGCGATGATGTCTATCCCACTTGGCTTCTGTCAGTGCGGTTGCGGTGAGCCGACGACGGTTTGCAACAGGAACCATGCGCGTCTCGGCTACGTCAAGGGACAGCCGTTCCGGTTTATACGTAACCACAGCACGCGAGTTTCCAGACGCGCCGACGTTTACAAGACTAAGCGCGTGAGCGGCAGTAAGCACGGCTCCGTGTTGGAGCACGTCCTGATTGCCGAGAAGGCGCTCGGGCGTCCATTACCTGACGGCGTTCAGGTGCATCACGTTGACGAGAATCGCCGGAACAACGCCAACACGAACCTCGTCATTTGCCCGGACCAGTCTTATCACCTGATGTTGCACGCGAGAGCGAAAACATTCCGAGCTGGTGGCAACCCGAACACGGAGCATGTGTGCGGCATATGCGGCATTGTCAAGCCGCTGGACCAGTTCAATAAGCAGGCGAAGAACCGAGGGCGCGGGCTCAATTCACAGTGTCGCCAGTGCCAGTCTAACTACTTCAAGTCTTGGCAACAGCGCGCCGCCGCGAGAGAGGAAGTGACGGCATGACGATCCGGTGCGGCCGATGCTTTCATGTCATCGATCCCGCCGACATGCGCGAGCGGTTCAACCCCGGCGATCGGGACGAGCCTTCGCACTATGAGCCAGCCTGCCGCTATTGCTCGCCAGACAGTGACGATCTCGCCGCGTCCCGTGACGCCTACGATGATCGCCGGCTGAGCGTGTTTCGTGAGGGCGTTCCTTTAGGGGCGGAAGGCGAGGGGCACTAATGGCCGATCTAATCCGCGATTGCCCGCCTAAGCCGACGCCACGTCTCTTCGAGAAGGTCCAGAAGGCTAAGGCCGCGGACGCCTTGTGGCGGGCTGTGTGCCGAGAGGTAGACGAGCGGGACCGCTTCCACTGCCGGGCGTGCCAGCGGCGGCTCACGCGCACACTGGCCGCTATCCCTGCGCGTCTGGAGCGGCATCACGTCGTGCCCGTATCACGTGGGGGCCAGGACACAACGGCGAACGTCTGCCAGTTGTGCCTCGAATGCCACACGCGCCGCCATGTGAGCCGAGAGCTTGAGATCCGTGGCGTGGCGAATGGCGTGCTGACATTTACTCGGGCCGGCCGGACCTGGACGTCCGAGCCGCCCATGTTTGACGTGCTGTGATGATCCGCTGGCTGCTCCGTCTCGTGGGCTGCTGTTCGCACCCCGCCGAGGGCTTGATCCGCGAACTGCGGGGGACCGTCCTGCACTTTGTCTGTGAGTGCGGTAAGTCCTGGCCGGCGATCACGCGAACGCCGCAGGACTACAAGCGCATGAAGGCGTTGGCGAAGCGGCTGGAACAGTCGAAGCGCACGCCGGCCACCGTCGTGCAGATGCCCAGGCGGCGCGCGGGACGGAGCCAGTAAATGCAGCCGTACTACCAGGACGAACTGGTGACGCTGTTTTACGGCGATTGCAGAGAGATATTGCCGTCTCTTTCGGCTGATGTGCTTGTTTGTGATCCGCCTTACGGGGTCGGCATGGACAGTTTCTTGGACGATTTCACGACTGGCCTAGCCGGCGTGGATGCTGCTCCTGGCATTCGAGCGGCCATCTTCCATTCGCCTCGTCTCGTAATGAGGTTTTCTTCGGCGCTCAAGACGTGGCAATCGGAGCGGCTGTTGTGGATGCACAAGGTTGCGGACATTGCCGCTCCGTGGCGCGGCTGGTCAATGAACAGTGAGGCCATTCTAATCGCATCGCGTGAGCGGAAGGGTTGGCCTGACCCAGAGACATATCGGTCCGATGTCTACACCGTCGGTCCGTGGGAGCGGAGCGGGCATCCGTGCGCGAAGCCGATGGTTGTCGTGACTGACCTCGTATGTAGATTGGCGAATCAGTCAGACGTAGTGATCGATCCGTTCTGTGGAAGTGGGACCACGCTACGCGCAGCCAAAGATCAGGGCATCAAGTCGATCGGCATTGAAGTAGACGAAGCGTACTGCGAATTGGCTGCGCGACGGATGTCACAGGGCACGTTAGCGGAGATGTTCCAGTGACGCAGCCCTCGCTGTGGGACGTCGCGGCCAGGACGGTGCAGGACACCAGCCTGGAGGCGTATCTGAAGATCCTGCCGACGCTGACGAAGCGTGAGATTGCCGTGTTCTTCGCGCTCTGGGACTACCTGCACGCAACGGGGCACTCGGACGCGACCGGCGCCGAGTTGACTGGCTGGATGGTTAGACGGCAGCAAGCGAGGGATTTCAACGACTGCCGGCCGAGGATCACGGGCCTCTTGGCGAAGGGTTGGGTTGAGAAAGTGACCGCTCGGAAATGCCGGCAGCATGGCACCACGGCGCACCCGGTACGGCCGTGCGTGCCGAGAGCAGCGGTAGCTCGGATGCAGACGAAGGATCACTCGTGAACGAGGCGCGGCGGCGTGGAAGGAACACGCCCTGAAGCTAGTAGGCCATTGAAGGAACTGGACATCACAGCGAGATGGGGAACGGGCGATCCGAACGAGCGGCTAGAAAGCGCCGAAAGCAAAGGCGACTCCGCATGACCACCTGGTGCGGAGCGGCGGTGACGACGTTGTGTCTCGGACGGAAGAAAGCCCGTGCAGGCCGTAAGAAAGCCAAGGCCGACCGTCGGCGCCACGAAGCCGTGTTGCGTCGGCGATTTCTCCGAGGACGCGCTGTGCCTCCAAGAGACGCGGTGAGATTTCGACTCGCGTTTCGCGTGACTGAGGCTGAACGTCAGGAGACGGCGTGCGCTGGAGCGTCACCCGTAGGCCCGTCGCCGGAGCGTTACCGGCCCGCGTCTCGTTGACGAGTAGACGATAGGCAAAAGAGCGGCGAGAGGTAATTAGATGTTCTATTGGCTCCCCAAGCCCAAGCGCGCACCGGTGGCACATTGGAGCGATTCTGAGCCGTTGATGCCTGAACTACCACGGCCACGCTTTCAGTTTATGACGCGACCGTCAGGGCGTCGGTGGACAACGTTTCACTCTGCCGATTACAGGTTCCTTCCACACAAGACGGCAGGAGTCTACGTGTTCTATCGAGACCGTCGGCCTATCTATATCGGTCGGGCGCAGGACTTGAGAAAACGAATGATCGCGCACCGATGGAAGTTTGGAAACTGCGACTACGTGAAGGCGTGCATTCTGCGCCGGCATGAGCATCGGGCCTGGCTGGAACACCGGTTGATATCCAAGCTCAAGCCGTCGTGCAACGCGGTGATCTACCGGAACGCTGGCGGGTGTCTCGTCAGATCGGAAGCCTACTAGTGGCATGGCTTCGTATTGATGATCGGTTTCGGACGCACCCGAAGATCCAGCGGGCGCAGCTCGGTGGGTGGCTGCACTTCTGCGGGATCAGTTATTGCCGGGAACACTTGACGGACGGACTGATCCCGCGTGAAGCCGTTGGCACGCTCGCCCCAGGCTTGATGACGCCCTACAAGCACGCGGCCAGGCTCGTCGAAGTCGGCCTCTGGCACGAAGAGAAAGACGGCTTTCGAGTGCATGACTTTCTGGACTGGAACCCGACTCGGGATGAGGTAGAGGCGAACCGCGAATGGGGGCGCCAACGGAAAGGGCTCTACCGGGACAAAGACGTTACGGCCGCCGTGCGAGAGCGTGATCAAAGCCTCTGCCGCTACTGCGGCGCCCTTGTGAATTGGACCGACCGGCGTAGCGAGTTCGGCGGCCAGTTCGACCATGTGATCCCTCGCGGCCCGGCGACCCTAGAGAACGTCGTGGTGTCGTGTCGTGGCTGCAACATCCGCAAGAACGACAGAACACCAGATGAAGCCGTAATGCCACTTCTCCAAGTCGGAACTAGTTCTGGACGCGAGAAAACTAGTTCTAAACGTCCCGTAACTAGTTCCCCTCACGCGAGCGCGCGTATAGGCGCGGGTGACGCGGGCTTGGGCTCTCTCTCTGGCTCTGATCGCTGGGATCTGGATCTGCCGGAAGAGAGTCCGAGAGAAACCACGCCGCCGGTGTGGGTAAAACCTCACGAAACAGCTGGCGCGACCCCGTTACCTATTCTGGACGGCCTACACCGCCTGCACGCCTGGTGCTGCTCTCGTGGCGTGTGTGTGCCGATAGGGCTGCACTCGGAGTTCTGCGGACGACTGGGGACGCCTGACGCTGATGTCAGGTTGCGGGCGTGGTATCCGGCCGTTGTGGCCCAGTTCGAGGGCCGAGGGATCGGGGATAACCTATTCCGCTTCTGGCAGCACGAGTTCGAGGGCTGGGTTGGCACGGTGACGAGTCGGCCGGCTGACATGAAGGCCGGCAAGGGTGCGCGCATGGTCGAAGCGTTCCGCACAGCCGGCGCGAAGATCGGCGGTGGCACGTGAGCCTCGAACGCCGTCAAACTGCGCTCACGTTCCTCGGGCTGGCGCGGCAAGCCGATCCCGACAAGGACGTGGCCGCGGCCTACCTCTTGGCGCTGAACGACGTTGAGATTGACTGGCTGGAAGCGGCGTGCAACGAGTTAGCGCGAGAGGTTCGGCAACCGTTCGAGCCCGCCATGCCGGCTGTCGGCACGATCCTCGCCAAAGCCGGCACACTCAAGCGGCAGTCGGCAATGGTCGCTAGCCGGCGGGCCTTGCCGGCGCACCCAATCGATCACGACACGTTTACGTGCTTTCAGTGCCAGGACGATACCGACGGCTGGCTGTTGCTGAAATGCCCGCAGACGGCGTGTGGTCGCACTCGTGAACACGCCGCACACCCGTTCACCGTCCGCTGCCCGCATTGGCTCCGCGCACACGAGGACGGGATTCGCAACAGCGCCGCCGAACGCCGCAAGAAGAACCAGCCTATGACGTCGGAGTTTCTGGCGTTGCAGGATATAGCCTCTGGCGCCTATCGCTACGAACGCGCGGTGACGCAGCTATGAGCGGCGCGCATCTCCTTTGCCATGAAGTGGGCCACTACTACGGCCTCGCGCAGAAGCGGCACGTCTGCCGGCGGTGTGGGCAGTCTCGGCGGGTGGGGGTGATCCGATCGCGGGTGGGCTGGCCGGTGACGCGCGTTAGATCCGCGTTCGTGCCACCGCCGGGCATGATCGCGTTGAGCTTACTTGGCTGCGACTGGGTGGGCCGGGGCGTGACGCCATGACGACGCGCTATCGTTCTCTCTTTGTGTCCGAGTTTCTGGGCAATCGCCGTGGGCTGCGCGTCGATCAGTATATTGGGCCGTGGGCGTCCATCGGTGTCCATGTTCACCCGTGGCCGCTGAATCGGGCGCACATCGACTTTCACATCGGCTGGTGGCTGATCTGTTTCGGGTTTCACTGGATGACACGAGAAGGCCGGGGCGTGACGCCATGAAGATCGGATTTACCGGCACACGAGCTGGCATGTCGCAGGCTCAGAAACTTCAGCTGCACGTGGTGCTGGAGGGACTTGCGGTGGACGAGTTTCACCACGGCGCGGCGCGCGGCGCTGATGAGCAAGCGGCGAAGATCGCGTTGACGCACGTGCTTTACCGCGAGTCGGTGATCGCGCACCCTACTGGTCCTGATCCGCTCGTCAGAAACCGAGAGATTGTCGCGGCCTGCGACGTACTGATCGCGGCTCCGAGCGAAGACAAAGAGCAGATCCGTTCCGGGACGTGGGCTACGGTGCGCTACGCGCGTGCGGCCATGATCCCAGTCGTCATGTTATCGCGTGGCGGCCGGGGCGTGACACGGGGGAGCCAGGGATGACGACAAGAGAATCGGGCTTTGGCATTCGCGGCACTGGCGGCGGCTATTACGACATGAACGGTATCGGCGACTGGTCACTGGCTGGAGATGCCGCGACATGCGAACTGTTTGCGTCGATTGAGGCCGCCGAGGAAGTCGTTGATGAGTCCTTAGACAACGACGGGATCAGCATCGTGCAGATCACGCGGACGGTGGTAGTGCAGATTGGCGAATGCGTGCTCGCACGGACGAAAGAGGCCACGTGATACTGACGTGCTGTTTCGGATCGCGCTGGGGACGTCGCGGTTGCGGGCCGTGTCGGAAGTGTCGCGCCTACGCCGACGAACTGGATCGGCGCTTTGCGGTGGACGTGCTGTTGGGGAAGTTTGATCAGGATGGCTACCGGCCTTCGGAACGATCGGCGCAGCGGCGCAAGGCGGCAGCGGTATGAGACACGAAGAGGATCACTGCTTCCACGTCGAACTCTCGGCAGCGGAGCAGGACTTCGCGGCGGAGATGATGGCGGCGGCGGGCCTCACGGCACGGGCAGATCTGTTGCGCCTCGGATTGTGGCACCTCGCAAGGCACCTGGACGTGCCGGTGGGCAATCAGATATTTGCAGTACGCGGTTCGCGGGCACGTCGGACGGGGGGCGCATGAGTCAGCCTGAGCGTTTCGCGCCAAGCGTCAACATTCCAGGCGTCGGCCACGTCGTGCCAGAAGGTTGGATGTGGATCGTCGGATTCGCGTTTGGCGGTTGCGAGTGGGCGATTCGCGAGGCGACGTCACCGACGTTCGATCTGCGCGGCAAGTTCGAGGACTATAACAAGCGTGGAGAGATTCACAACTTGGAAGCGTGCATAGCGGAGACAGAGCGGCAACTTGAACGACTGCGCGGATTACTTCGCAAGGCGTCGGCATGATGCATCTCTCCCCGGCGTCGGCCGCCCACCTTGGGATCAGGACGCCGAAGCGCAGTAAGTACGGGGCGGTGCGAACGAACGGTTTTGCATCGAAGAAAGAGTCTCGTCGGTGGCTAGAGTTGCGGTGTCTGGAGAAGGCTGGGGAAATTTCAGAGTTGCGCGCTCAGCCCGAGTTTCACTGCTGGATACACGGGCAGCTCGTGTGCCGGTATATCGCGGACGCCTCGTGGGTGGATCGAGCTGGTGTGGTGCATGTCGAGGATACCAAAGGGCTGCGCCTGCCGGTGTTCCGCCTGAAGGCGAAGCTCGTGGCGGCGTTGTTCGGCGTGACTGTGGAGATTGTCTAATGGGACTTTACGCGGAGAATACGAAGGTGTCGGCGATGCAGTCGCGCGGCGAAATCGAGCGGCTGTTGTCGCGGCACAAGTGCAGCCAGTTCAGTACGGGCGTCGATCACGAACAGCATCGGGCGCTCGTGCAATTCAAGGCGCACGATCGCTATATTCGATTCGAGATCCGATTGCCCGATCCAGCCGACAAGGAATACAAGCTCGACCGGAAAGGCTGGACGCTCTCGGCCAGTGGCATTGAAGCCAGAGTCGCACAGGCTGAGCGTCAGAAGTGGCGCGCGCTCTTGCTCGTCATCAAAGCCAAGCTCGAATCCGTGGAGAACAACATCGCCACGTTCGAGGAAGAATTTCTCGCGCATATCGTTTTGCCGAACAAGCAGACGGTGGGCGAGTTTATTCTCCCGGCGGTGCAGCAGATGTACGACACTGGCAAGATGCCGAGTGATCGAATGCTCTCAGGCCGAACGGCGGTTGATGTTGATCAGTAGGCGTGCGTTGAAGCCTCGGCCAAGGAGGGCCAGCAAGTGAGGATATCGGTTCCGGCGATGGTGGCGACCGTAGCTATCGCTGCGGCGGGAGCATTGATTTACATATATGGATCTGGACTGTACGGCTGGGATCTGCGTATTGCTCTCATGAGTGCCAGGGCCGCTCAGATCAAGTGCTCGAATGTTCATCGTGGATCGGATGCCTTGAACGCGGTGTTATTTGCGACGTGCCAAGCGCCTGGGTATCCAGAGAGCTTGCAATCGTATTCGTTCGACATGCCGCTGACGCCCCGCATGAACCCCGAGGACTATATGCGCGCGAACTACCTCGACGTGATGACGGCCACTGACTACGCTCGCAAGATCGGCGCAGAGCCATGAGGAAAGGATCGCGATGACTGATCCCTCTCTCCCCAGGAGCGCCGAGGCGTTGGAACGCCGAGCGCCCGTGCAAGGCTTCTCGGCCGGTATCCCGTGGGAGATGCACCTGCGAGCCTACGACGGTTATTGCAAGCGTCACGGGCCACAGCAGGCGTTGATTGAAGGCTGGTGCCGTGGTGGTTTCGGTATGAACGAGCTGGACGAATACATTCCAGGTTGGCGCGACGAACTCTCGGAACGTGCTGCTATGAAAGCACGGATCGCTGAACTCGAAGCCGCCCTGCGCCTCTCCCCGCCCCCAGAGACGTGGAGGCCGATCAGTGAGGATCAATTCGCGCATGCCTGTCAGGTGGCGCTCGAATACGGCACGCCAGCGGGCCACGCGACGTTGTTGGACTACATGAAGTCACCACGTCCAGCGGAGGGAGAGGAGCCGAGGCGATGAGCGAACAGCGACCCACTGGGACAGAATGCGCACTTGCGTTCCTCGTACTGATGGCGATGATCGTGGCGCTCTACATGCGCGGCACTCGCCTTGATTCTCGTGTCGAGTACCTGGAGGATACATTGTGGATCTTCGCGCCACACACGTACGGGGAGTTCCCCCGAAGGTGAAAACCGCTTTTGACGCGACGATCCACGGCCATCGGTATGCCAAGGTGCTTGACATGATGGACGAAATAGATCGCGAGTCTCCCTCGGTGTCCCCGCCTCCCGCGCGGGAGGGGCTGACCGAAAAGGCTGTGCTGTCGCGGCTCCTGGATGAGTTCGAGGCGCGCTACGGGACGGCTGGCGGCGACATCGGACTGATTGAGGTTCGGCGCTGGCTGGAAACGCGCCATGTGCATTGGCCGCATACGCCCGAGTGCCAGCATCACTACGCGGATCAGTGGGACATCGGCAAGTGTGTGTATTGCCACGCGCCGATCCCCGTCGTGGATCCTGGCTTCGCCCCCGCCGAGCGGCCGGAGCGCCCGCCCGAGAGTCCGATCTTGGCGTTTCAGGCGTGGGCCGAGCGCAGGGTGCCCATGATTGGCCGAGCGTTCACCCACGACGAATACACGCTCGCTCAGGCCGCGTTCATCGCCGCACACCCCGGTGAAGGCCCGCGTTCTGACGTGATGGCCGAGACGCCGGGGAGCCCGCCCGCTCCCTCCCTCGCCGAGACGAGTGCGGAGCGGCTGACGGAAACACGCGATTCCGTCGTGATGGCATGGGAGACTGGTCGCGGTGCTTGTATCGATGCGCTTCGGCGTGCAGTCGCCCGAGAGCGGCAAGGCGGGATTCTACCGCTGACCGGGCAGGAGTGCGTGCAGATTCTCGAAAGCGTTACGTTGGACATCCTGGCCGCCCCGGCCCCCCGGCCTGATCCCCAGGTGAGCCCGAGAGCGGCGTCAGGCGATACACGCTGTCGGTGCGGGCATCTGGCCGGAGCACATCGCGCTGACGGTGCATGTCGCGTGTGTGAGGGGGATCCATGTTGGGAGCCTGCGCCCCCCGCCTCCACCCCTACGCCTCCGCCTTACGCCGTGACGCAGCAGCCGTGGTGCCAACACTGCGGCAAAACGGTCCTCGCCGTGGAGTGCGACACCTGCCGAGACGCGCTCAAGGGGCCGATTCCTGCGCCCCGGCCGAGCCCCGTTGCCTGCGGCCTTTGTGACATACCCATATGTCGAGAGTGCGGCCGGTGTCATCGCTGCACAGGCCAGCCTGATGCGGAGTGCTGGCCCACCCTCGCGCCGAGCGGAGCGCGTGAGGCGCCCGTCACGCCGGACGAGCGCGAACAGTTGCACGCCCTGCTGCAGGCCGCCGACGCACTGATTGACCCAGAGGAGCACGGCGACTTGCACGCGCGTATCGTCGCGGTGCTGTTGCCCTGCGCGGCGGGGCGCTGTGTGCCGCCGATCTGCCCGTGCGAGATTTTCCAGACTTGTGATGTGTGTCGAGGGACGGCGCGCGAGGTGCGTGTCCCCCCGGATCCGGAGCGTGATCGGCTGCGGACGGCCGGAGAGGAGCCACCCAAGTGAGTCTGTCGCTGCACCCGTGGACGGTGAAGATGGCGTTGCCGTTCGTGGCGCGTGTGCATCGGCGTCTGAAAAAGATCCAAGGGGCACGCTGGGCGGTCTGCGTCAGGGACGAAGCCGGTGTCGTGGTGGGAACGGCGCTCGTGGGTACGCCAGCTCGGATGTTGAACGCGGACACGCTCTGCGTCTTGCGCGTGGCTGTCGAGGAAGGGCACCCAAACGCCTGTTCGATGCTCTACGGGGCGTGTTCGAGAGCGGCCAAGGCGATGGGCGCGAAGAATCTCGTCACCTACACCCACGGCGACGAACACGGCACGAGTCTGAAAGCCTCGGGCTGGATTGATAGTGGGATGACCGACGGAGGCGAACATTCTCGGCCCTCGCGCCCGCGTCTGCCCGGAGTTGACGCCACCCCGAAACGTCGCTGGTGGGCACCGTGGAGCGAACGCGCGAAACCGGCACCCGAGTTGTTGCCCTCGGTGGTGGCAGGAGAGGAGCAGACGTGATGGGCGAGATGGCCGAGTGGGTCAACGACGACATGCCGGGTGAGGATTTGAGAGATTCGTATATCGAGCCCCTCGTCTGGCGATGCCAACGCTGCGAGTGGGTGTATGTGCCGACGACGGGGATGGGCATTCATCGCGTCCCGACGGCCTGTCCGACGTGTGGGGGAAAGGTACTCGGGAAGCGGACGGCCGGAGAGGAGCAGACGTGACCCCGAAAGGCTACGACACGACGGTGGCGAGGATTGCGGGAAACTCCGTGGCAGTCGCTTGGGAATTGCTGAAGAAGGACGCTGCGAATTGGAACAGCATGGTCGTGTGCTCATCGACTGTCGCTGCGAAAGCCGTGCGGATCGCTCGCGCTATTGTCGAAGAAACGAAGCGTACCGAGCCGACCACCGGGGAGACGAGGACATGACGAAGAAGAAGCCGTCGAAGAAGAAGCCTGCGCGCCGCGAAACGTTCTGGCAGTTCGTAGAGCGAACGTCGGCCGAAGTTGCGAAGTGGCCCGCGTGGAAATTCGGCGGCGTTAGTCATCGGAAGGCGCGTCCCTGATGGCCTTCACCACCGAGCAGATCCGAAAAGAGGCCGCACTGCTGCGAGCGCGTGGATTACAGCTCACTGCTGACATGCTGGAGGCGGGCGCGGCGGCCCTGGAGCGGGAGCAGCAGCACGTCTGCAAAGGCAAGCTCCTGCCGCCCCGACTCGCGCCTCCGATTATCTATTCGGAGGACTGACCCATGACCCTTGCGGATCGCGTCCAGGCGAGACTGACGGATGAGGTGCTGATGAGAATTGGCATGTCGCAGATTGAGGCGTGTCACCATGACGACGGCGCGGAGGCGGTCAGTTACGATCCGACTGCGCTTCGGACGGTCATCATGGCCGCGATCGCGCCGGTGATCGCCGATGTCGAGCACGAACTGATTGCTGGCGCGGCTGCGCGGGCCCGTGAGCGCGCCCGCAGTATGGTCGCGTCTGACGTGCAACTCAAATATCGGTATCAGCCATGACGCCCCGCGCCCTCGCCCAGAAGGAGACATGACTGATGGCTGATGGACTCTGTTCGTGGTTCAACGCGCTGGCGTGGCGGGCGAATTATCTCGCGTGGCACCGTCGCGTCACCGGCCGACTGATTACCGGCTACGCGATGCCGTTTGAGGAACGGCGCAGATGACTACTAATCCCATCTCTGTGCTTGTCGTGTTGTTCATCATTGGGCTGACGTGTTACTGGCTCGGCTGGCACGAAGGCGTGCGCCACACGAAGGCCGCGATCAAACCTGAACCGACCATTAGTGGAGTCACCTATAGTGGCATTCCGCTCACGCAGGTGGGGGAGGCGTGGCGTCTTCCTGATGGCCAAATAATCGCCATCAAGCGAGGCAACCGTGACTGATACTTTCCTCTCCCCGCTGACTGAGCCCGAGCTGACCGCGCTGGAACAGAATGGCGGAAGGCAGACGACTCGAACGTCTGTGCGGCTTTCACCGCAGCCTCGGTTTAGCAAACCGGCCCGTTGCCGCTCCGGCAGCCTTCCGCAAAAGAAAGTGGAGGTCCGCCCAGGACTTGAACCTGGAGATGCTGCATTACGAGTGCAGTGCTGTGCCGTTGAGCCAGCGGACCGAAATGGCGGAAGGGGCAGGAATCGAACCCGCTTGCGTGTGACCGCGCCAGTTTTCAAGACTGGGGGCATGCCGTTATGCCATCCCTTCCGAACCGTGAATTGTGAACGAGAAAAGGAAAGCGTTGAGTGCTACCGCGTAGAGCGGCGACTCGAACGTGTTGACGAACGGGACGATGTGTGGCGACGGGCCATGTTCGTGAGGCGAATTGTAGCATGGGCGCCCACCCCACCCGAGGAGACGAGGTAAATGGCGAGTCAATTAGTGATCGAAGTGTTGAAGGGCAGCGGGGAAGGTCAGCACGTGACTGTGCGGATCGAAATCGAAGGCCCGGTCGGTGATTTCACCCCGCAAGGCCAGCGTATTCGAGATGAGATGTGCGCCAGCCTGACACACTCAGTCGTCAGAGAGGCCAAGTCGTTCAGCGTCGAGTTGAAAGGCACGGCCTGACATGCCTGAGCAGGACGACTACGTGACGGGCTTAAAGGACATGGGGCCGATCAAGGTCAATGGACTCTGGAGCTCGACATTGGCGGCGGCCCTATCCACCCAGGGGCCGATGATGATTCATATCCGCTCGTCGCGTTGGTTCGGTGTCCGCTGGTACCTCGAAGCGTATGCGTGTCCACTCGTGTCCATCACGCGCAGCGATGAGCCCGGCGTTCTCACGATGGTGTCTGAGGCGCCGTACGAGATCAGGCGTGCTGCGTGGTGGCGACGACTCGGTTACTACCTGATCGCGAGGCCGCTCGATTTGATCGCGTGGCACGGCTATCAGCGGTGGCGGCGAGACGACGAGGAGGACTGATGGCGACTGATCGTCCGATGACTCACGAGGACGTCAACTTTCTACGTGAGCAAGCGCAGCAGGAGACGACGCGGCTGTTCCAAGAATGGCACGCCTTCACGCGCCTGAATGACGACACAGGCGAACCGATCAGCTTCGTCGAATGGCGGCGCACCGCGTCTCTGTGGAGTGATGTGACGACGCCCGCTGATCCACCCAACGTGCGGCGCTTCAAGCGAATAGGGCAGTCGGCTGGCGATCCACTGAGAGGCTGACGACATGGGCAACAGTAAACAGCCGTCTCCGTCTCCGGGTTCGCCTGGCTATCGTGGGCCGAAGCAGTTCAGGCCGACCCCGCCACCAGCGCCGCCACCGCTGCGATACATAGGGGTGCATGGTCCGCTCACTAAGGCTGACAAAGACGACATACGCCGCAGGTGGTCTGACTTCAACCGGGGCATTATGCCGCCCGATCCGCTGTTCGAGTGCCCGCCTAACCGGGAGATTCGAGAAGGCGATTGTGGCCCGGCCCAGCCGCCGAGTCCCAAGGCCCCGCCAATGGTGTGGTACTACCGAGGACGCAGGCTCTCGGCCTCTGAGAGTCCACCCAGTAACGGCTCCCGCTATCGCCTAGCCCGTCGTGGCCCCTACTGGCGTGTGGAGGAATGGCGCCGGCCGTGGTGGTTCTTCGGCGCGAGACGCTGGCTCCCTGTGCCGAGTTGCTGGGATAGCCCGCATCCATCGGACCGCTGGGAGGCGACTACGGACCGACGCGACGCGGAGCAGCGACTGGTCACCTATCGGACCCGCGAAGCCTACGAAGCCAATGCGTGGACCCTAGACCATGACGCCTGACCCGCGCGACTATCGTGGCGGCGATATCACCAGGTTGCCGTATCGAAGTCCGAACTTAGGGCGCGTCTATCCAAGGCAGTATTTGCGGCTCACGACGAACGGCCACCGCTGGCGGATTGAACGCAAGCGCCTGTGGTGGTGGACTCCGGCATGGTGGAAGTCGTTCGAGACGCGCCACGAGGCCGAGCACTACCTGCGCCTACTCACAGAGTCAGATCAACCTGACCCTGATGCTGGGACGTGGACCCCAGCCGAGGATCCGCCAGAGCCGATTACCAATCCCCGCAAGTCGCTGAACATCATCCAGAAGGGCGGCTGAAGAATGGGCAACAGAACGCCACCACGGCCGCCGCACTGGCGTCATGACTTCGGCTATCCGCCGTCAGGGCCGAACCGCTACCGGCTGGTCAAGCGCGGCCTTTACTTTCGAGTCGAGGAGTTCTGCTCGCGTTGGTGGAGCCTTGGATATCAGCGGTGGCGCCCGCTGCGTAGTCGGATGTGGAAGTTCAGCAACACGTCAGAGTTTATCTTCACCGGACAAACGAAAGATCGCCTCGATGCGATTCATGTGCTTAGTGTCTGCCGGTCCCATGCATTTCACGAAACCGCTGCAACGTGGACCCCAGACGAGGACGCCTCATGATGTGAGGGGGGGGGCTGGGCATAGGTTCTTTCGAGTCGACCTCAAGAGCGGGTAACACGACTCGCGAGTTTCCCGTAGGGTTGAATGCCCTATAAAGGGCTTTTGGCTTGTAGCTATTTGAGGACATTGTGCCGCACATCGAATCTGAGATCCCGCTCTTGTTCACGCGGCCGCAGTTGGCGAAGCTGTTTCGGAAGGACTCTCGGACGATTACGAAGTGGCTTGAGGATGGGCTGCCGTGTGCGATGAAGGGGCGTGGGGGGCGGCCGTCGATGTTCAACCTGCCGGATTGCGTGCAGTGGGTGGTCGCCCGAGAGGTCCAGAGCGCGACGGGGATGGATTCTGAGGCCATGTCGCCGGCGATTGAGATGGCGAAATTGAACCGGCGGCGCCGGGAAGAGTTGGAACTGAAGATGCTGGTTCGGCGTGGGGAGCTCGTGGAAGCCGAGGCGGTGCGGACTGAGTTTGCTGGGTTGGCGGTGGCGGTGAAGGCGCGGATCCGGTCGGTGCCGGACACGATTGCGGACCAGGTGGTGGGGCAGACACCCGCGGCGGCGCGCGCGTTGATGCTGGCGCGGTTGGATGATGCCTTGCGCGAGTTGGCCCGGGGGGAAGGGGTAGTCATCGTGCTACCGCCTGCTGATGAGCCGATTGATGCCGACGAACCAGCCGATGGTGACATGGCGGAGGCACGGCATGCTTGAGACGGATCGGCGAGGTTTTCTGCAAGGCGTGGGCGGGGTTGTGGCTAGTGCCTTCCTGCCGGCGCTCGAACCGCCCCCGACCATCACGGTCAGCGAGTGGGCGGACCGGTTTCGGATGTTGTCGCCGGAGGCATCGTCGGAGCCTGGCCAGTGGCACACGGCCAGGGCCCCGTACCAGCGGGCGCTGATGGACGCCGCGATGAGCGACGACGTGCACACGGTCGTGATCATGTCCAGTAGTCAAATAGGGAAATCCGAAATACTCCTCAACACGATTGGCTATCTGATTGATTTGGACCCATGCCCGATTCTCATGGTTCAGCCGACGCTGGAAATGGCGGAGGCGTTCTCGAAGGATCGGCTGGAGCCGATGCTGCGGGACACGCCGACGCTCCGCGCGAAGGTGAAGCTGGGCAAGCGGGACGCCTCGAACACGATCCGGCACAAGGGGTTCCCGGGCGGGCAGATCACGCTGGCCGGGTCGAATAGCCCTGCGGGACTGGCGTCGCGGCCGATTCGAGTGGTTGCGGCTGACGAAGTTGACAAGTGGGATGTGAGCGACGAAGGCGATCCGCTCGCCCTGGCCGCTCGCCGGACGGCGACCTACTGGAACGCGAAGCACATCGTGACGTCGACGCCGACTATTCGTGGCGTGTCACGCATCGAGGCGAAGTACGCGGAAAGTGACCAGCGGCGGTGCTTTGTCCCCTGCCCACACTGCGAAAGCATGCACGTATTGGAGTGGCAGCACGTCAAATGGACCGGCGGCGACCCGGAAACGGCGCATCTCGTGTGCCCGGGGTGCGGAGCGACGATTGACGAAGCGGAGCGCGCGCGCATGCTGCAGACGCCGGAGTGGCGAGCCTCGGCGCCGTTCCGCGGGATTGCCGGCTTTCATCTCTGGGAGGCGTATTCGCCTTGGCGCCGGCTCGCGGACATCGTCGCGGACTTCCTGGAGGCCAAAAAGGCGCCCGATACCCTCCAAGTGTTCATCAACACGTCGCTCGGGGAGACGTGGGAAGAGCAGGGGGAACAAGCCGAGGGGCACGTGCTGCTCGCGCGGCGCGAACCGTATCTGGCCGAGCTGCCGGCGGGGGTGTGCTGCCTGACGATGGGCGTGGACGTGCAGGACACCCGGCTGGAGGCCCTCATCGTCGGGTGGGGGCCCGGGGAAGAGGCCTGGGTGATTGAATCTCGCGATCTCCCGGGCGATCCGCAGCGGCCGGAGCCATGGCAGGCGCTTGACGCACTCCTGACGAATGCCTTCAAACATCAAACCGGGGCGATCCTCACCGTCGCGTCGACCTGCGTCGACACGGGTGGCCACCGGACGGACTTCGCGTATGACTTTGTGCGGCAGCGGGCCCATCAACGTGTGTACGCCATTAAAGGGGTTGGCGGCACGGACCAGCCGATCGTCTCGGCGCCGTCACGGCGGGGCAGTGGCACGGAACGGCGCAAGGTGGAGCTGTATACGGTCGGCACGGATCAGTGCAAGTCGCTGATCTACAGCCGGCTGAAGGTGACAGACGCGGGCCCCGGGTTCATTCATCTGCCGCTGGCGCATCAGGTGAAGGACACGTTTCGGTCGGGCGTCGATGAGGAGTTCGTCGCCCAGCTCACGGCCGAAAAGCTGATCACGAAACACAAGTCTGGGATTCCGCATCGGCAGTGGGTGAAGACTCGGCCACGGAATGAGGCGCTCGACATGTTTGTGTACGCGGTCGCGGCCTTGCGGTTGCTGCGGCCGAATCTGGAGGCGCTGGCGGAGCAGTTCAAGCCAAAGGTGGCCGCGCCTCCGGCGCCGCCGACGGTGCCGGCCTCTCGGTGGATTCAACCGCGCCGGGGCGGCGGTTGGCTGAAAGGGAACCGATGAACACCGATCGCCCGTGTATGACTGCTCTGGAGATGACCGACAAAGAGAAGATGCGTGAGTTTGCCAGGATGACGAGCGAGGCCTTGGCAAACGCACCGCACCGCACTGTGTATGTCTCACCGGCTGCCGCTGCGGGCATGACGGCCGATGAAAGGAGAAGGTTCATGACTGACCACGACGAGCAGAAGGACTTCGATCGGAACGAACGGGCCATCGGGCAGGCGCCAGAAAACCACATGGTGTCGCCGGAGGAGCTGGCCAATCGATCCGCCGAGCTGCTCGCCTCAGATCGTCATCTGTTCGTGCGCGCCTGGTGCGAGGAACGCTGGAAAAGCGAGTCCACGCTGACCGAGGCCGATCTGCAGGTGATTCGCGCCGATCCGCGGTGGCAATCGCCCGTCGACACCAGTCGATGACGGAGGACTGAGGAAATTGAAATGGCTAAGCTAGTGGACTTCGACAGTATCACGACGCATGAGCTCCAAAAACATGGCCGGTTCAAGGTGGAGACATACCGAACTGGCGACAACCGACTTGACTTAGCGGTGGTCGGAAACGATGTGCTGGTGTGCATCGGTGGTCCGGTTAGGGCCAAGGAGACGTCCATCCTGTTTGCCCGCCGTGAGTTCATGTCGCTCGTCAAGTTCGGCAAGAACAACTTGCCTGAGACACAGTGACCGACAAGCCGCCGATTCCGCCCACCATCTGGCGGCGTCTCCTCGCGTTCATTCGAGACGAGCGGAGCGGCTCGATCACGATCCAGGTGGATCGCGGCGTCATTCGGAAGATGACGCTGTGCGACCAGACGACCGAGACCTCCGAAGTCACCGCGGCGGGTAGTGTCTCAGATTCAAACTGAGACACTACCCCGCGGCGGAGCGCGAAGTGTCGTAGAATGCGCTGAGTTCTTCGTGTCCGGCCTCTGACGTCCTCGGGTCCTGACGGCGCTCTTTGCGCCGGCACTCCACCAGCCGACCCGCCGCCGGCAGCCGCCCCTCTTCGGCCTTGGTGCCGTGTGAAGTGGCGGCGCCGTTGGCCTACACCCAAAGTGATCTCGACGCGCTGGACCTGCAGATCGCCGCGGCCGGCGCCGTCAAGTCGACCACCTTCAGCGATCAGTCGACGACCTTCCGCGATCTCGACGACATGCTCAAGCTCCGCGCCGTCATGGCGCAGGAGATCGCCGCGGCGGCTGGTAGCTCGCGCACGCGGTACGCGGCCACATCCAAGGGCGTCTGATGATCGAGACGGCCAGCGATCGCCTGTCCGACATTCGGCAGGTGTACGCCCAACACCTGACCCGGTCGCGGGCCATCACGCCGCACTTGCCCCGCTTGTTGGCGCTCGCGGCGTCCTGTGAGACCGCGGTCGAGTTTGGCGTGAAGACCGGCGCCTCATCGTCGGCGCTGCTCCTGGGGGCGAAGGGCCGAGTGACGAGTTACGACTTGGTCGAGACGCCGCCGGCGCGCGCGCTCGCCCGGATCGCCGGGGAGAAGTGGGCCTACTGCCTCGAGGATTCCCGGACGGCGGCGGTGCCGCCTGCTGATCTCCTGTTCGTCGATGCGCTCCATACCTACGACCAGGTGGCGGCCGAACTGTCCGCGCACGCCGCGAAGATCCGGCGTTGGCTGGTGTTCCACGACTCGATCACGTTCGGGAGCATCGGGGCACAGGGCGAAACCGGACAGTGGCTTTGGAACTACACGCCGGGTCAGGCCGTGCCGCGCGCGGCGCTCGGCATTCGGCCAGCGATCGATGAGCTGATGATCGGCGATCCGTCGTGGCAAATTCGGGCGCATTACACGGACTCGCACGGACTATTGGTCTTGGAGCGTGCCCGGTGACGTGGGCCCTCGGCGTGCTGGCCTGGAACGACCCCGCCAGTTGCCGGCGAACGATCACGGCCCTCGCGGCCGGCGTCTCCGGGGAGTACACGATCACCGTCCTGGACAACGGGTCCGTCGTGCCGATGGCCCTTGATCCCGGAGTCACGATCAGTCGGCAACCGAAGAATCTGGGGGCCGGCGGCGGACTGACCGCCCTGGTCAGTTCACTGCTCCACACCGGCGCGGAGGCCCTCCTCTGTGTCGAGGATGACTGGATCCTCGAGACGCCCCTGGCGCTGGCGGCGTTGGAGCCGCTCCTGATCGATCCGACGGTGGGCCAGATCCGCCTCGGCCGCCGGCCGGCCGTGCCGGGGACGAAGTACTACACCTACGGCCTGAGTGGGGCAGACGCCGACGCGGCCGCAAGGCAGGTGCATGCGCCGGTCGGGGAGTACCTCCATGGCCACTATCAGCGGCTGCGGACGCTGTGGTCGAACAATCCGTTCGCCTGTACGCGCGCGGTGGCGCGCCGATTTCTTCTCACGGGCCTAGATGAACTCCGCATGGCGCGGCCGTACTACGCGGCGGGGCTCCAGACGATTTCGACGACGCCCGGACATTTCCGGCACCAGGGCGAGATCCGTGACCGACGCGCGAGGAGTGGATGGACAAAGTAGTCATTACCGGAGGGTCGGGTCTACTTGGACGCGCGTTGCTGGCGCGCTTGGCCGGCGACGCCGAACTCACGGTGATTTCCCGATCCGAAACGCCCCAGTTGCCACTCCGGCGAATGTATCCGAGCGTGCGGTTCCTCTTGGGGGATGTCCGCGACCGGCGCTTCCTCGCGACGGCCTTCGCCGGGCAGGATGCCGTCATTCATGCGGCCGCCTTGAAGCATGTCGATCTCTCCGAACGGGAACCGACCGAGTACGTCAGCGTCAACGTCGAGGGCTCACGCCTGGTCGTCAGGGAAGCCCGGGCAGCCGGCGCCCGCGTGGTCGGGATTTCGACGGACAAGGCCTGCCAACCCTACAACGTGTACGGCCTATCGAAGCTGCTCATGGAGCGCATGTTCTGCGAGCAGGGCCAGATCGCCGTGCGGTATGGGAACGTTTTCGGCTCGGACGGGTCGGTCATCCCGACCTGGCGCGCGCAACTCGCCGCGTCGGATCAGATCACCGTCACGGATCCCGAGATGACGCGGTTCTTCTTCCCGGTGGACGCCGCGGTTGACGAGGTTATCTGGGCGCTCGCCTGTGCGCCGGCGGGGTGTGTCGTCGTGCCACGGCTGCAGGCCGCGTCCTTGGCCGATCTCGCGACGGCCTTTCTCGCCCAGGCCGGACACGGCACGCTGATCGTGTCGGGACGCCGGCCGGGGGAAAAACAACACGAGAGTCTACTCTCGGTCGAGGAAGGGAGACGCGCCACGGAACGAGAGGGCCGCGTCCTGGTGACGAGCGCCCCGGCCGCGTCGCCCCTGGCTCCCATCACCTCCGAGACAGCGGCGCGCCTCAGCGTGCAGGAGTTACAACAATGGATTGGCTGACCCGACGGCAGGCGTATTCGTCCGCCTGCCTGAAACACGCTGCGGACTTTACGCGGGCCCCGGCCGCCTCGACCTTCAAGCGGGATCCGGACTATCGCGCGATCGTCGCCAATGATCTCCGCGATCTGACGACGACGACTGCCTTTCTGGAGTGGCACCAGGCCCGAGGACCGGTCAAGTCGATCGCCGCGCGCGTCGCGATGAACGACCGCTATGGCGCCCCCGTGCTTCATCAGATCGGCGGCCATCAGTGGTCGACCGGATCGCTCCGCTATCTGCAGGTGGCCGACGAGATCGGGTCGCAGGCGGCCATTGTGGAAATCGGCGGCGGCTATGGGGGGCAACGACTCCTCTGTCCGGACGTCCGCGATTACACAATCGTGGACGTGGCCGAGGCGCTCGTCCTCGCAGAGGCCTACCTGGCGCCGAGCGGCCTTCCGACGACGTTCGTTGAAGTCGGGCAGCCTATCACGGTGCCTGAGGGCGCCTTCGTGCTCAGTGACTGGGCGTTATCCGAAGTGCCCGCCGATGTGTGTCGCGATCTCATCGACCGGATCGTTGCGCGGTGCGCCGCGGGCCGGTTCACGGTCGCCGTTGCCGCCGTCGATCGTCTGGTTGCGGCGCTCGGGCCGCACTTCGCGTCGATCACGAGTGAGCTCGAATCGCCGCGGACGTCCCATCACGACAACCGGGTCATTCGATGCAGTGGTCGGCCGACTGCTGCGCCGATCCGGCGCGTGCTCAAGGAACCGGCGCGCCCGGAGACCATTCGGCGGTTGACCGGCCTGCTCGAGGCACGCACGCCGTTCGCCTTCTCTCGGTGGGGCGATGGCGAATGGAGTGCCGTGTTAGGACGTGGCCATGCGAATTGTGACCAGCAACCGTATGCCGACGGGCTGCGGACGGCGTTGGCCGAGGTACTCCGCGACGAGCCACCGTATTTGCTCGGGCTGCAACCGATGGCCGTGCGGCGATTCGGTCCAGAGATCGCGGCCTGGCTCGAACGCCATGGCCGGTGGCCCGCCTGGCTGAATGCCGACGTCTGGCACCAACTCTCCCGGAAGGGCGCCCTTGACACCGTCATCGATCTGCTCCGCGATCGCCCAGTCCTACTCGTGGGGCCCGCCTATCTGCAGGCGTTGGACGCGCGGGTGCCGCTCGTCGGACACGTCGACGTCCCGACGGTCGACGCGTATGCCGGCCTGGAGGCGATCCAGACGGACCTGGCCGACCAGCTCAGTCGCCTCGGGCCTGGCGGCGTGGTCGCGTTGAGCGCGGGGATGGTGACCAACGTGATCATTCATGAGTATTGCGGGCGGAGGCCCACACGGACGTCGCCAGCCACTACCACCTGGATCGACTTCGGGGCCGTCTGGGAGCCCTACGTCGGCCGGACGAATCGCACCTATCACGCGGAGATCGTGCGACGGTTGGAGCGTCCCTGATGCTGTCGGTCACCGTGGTCACCGCCACGATCGGGGATCGCACCGATCGGCTCCGCGCGCCGACGTGGGTCGCGCCGGACGTGCGCTATCTCTGCGTGAGCGATCGCCCGGTCGCGCTGCCGCCCTGGGAGTGGCTACCGTGTGACCCCCCGTCCGATCCCACCTGGGCGGCACGCGAATGGAAAGTGCGACTCCTCGAGCGCGTGGAGACCGATGTCAGCCTGTGGCTGGATGCCGCGTTTCGGCTCGATGTCAATCCGCGCACGTTCCTGCCGGCCCTGACTGACGTCGACGCCTTGATGTTCCCGCATCCCGACCGGCAGAGCATTACGGAGGAGGCGGGGGCGTTGCGGGCGGCCGGTTACGACGCGCCTGGACCGCAGGCGGCGGCGTATGCGCAGGACGGCCTGCCGGCCGCGCCGCCCCTCGCCAGCACCGGGTTCCTGCTCCGGCGGCACACGCCAGGCGTTGCGGCGTTCGGGGCCTACTGGTGGCGCGAATTGCAAGCCTGGGGGCACCCGCGCGATCAGATGAGCGTGAATTACGCCGCCTGGAAGACCGCGCTGCGCTGGGCGTGGCTGGAGGGGCACTACCGGCAGAACGCGTACGCGAAATGGTTCAAGACATGACGACAGGGGTAACGCTTCGAGTCAGTGTGCTGACGCCGACGCGGGATCGGCCCCACGGGATCGCCCTAGCCGAACGCTGGATGGCCCACCAGACGCGTCCGCCAGACGAATGGATCATCGTGGATGACGGGCTGGAGCCGGCGCCGCTGACGCAGGGCCAGATCCATCTCCGGCGCGCGGCGGAGCCTGGCTGTGGCGGGGCGCAGAGTCTCTGTCGGAATCTGCTGTGGGGGCTGCCGCGGGTGACCGGGGATGTCCTGGTGTTCTGGGAAGATGACGACTACTACGCGCCGACCCACCTCGAACGGATTCTCGCCCAACTCCAACGGCCGGGCGTGTTGATCGCCGGCGACGATCAACAACGCTATTACAACGTCGCGCATCGGCGCTGGCGGATCTTCAAAAATCGCGGCGCGTGTCTCTGCCAAACGGCCATCCGGCGAGACGGGCTGGCGATCGTGGAACGGGCGGCGTGCCAATCGTTGAGTCGGCGCAGTTATGGCGTCGATGCGGGGATCTGGTCCCTGATGCCGCGCCACGCCAAGGCCCTCGATCGGACCGGCACCGTCGTCGGCATCAAGGGCCTCCCCGGTCAACCTGGCTTGGGGGTTGGCCATCGACCGATCGGTCCGGAGTGGCAGGCGGATCTGGACGGGCGCGTCCTCCGGGAGTGGATCGGTCCAGACGCGGCCGTCTATCACGCGTCCGGACAGCCGGCGCTGCGATCGGTGGTGACGTCGTGACGCGACTCGTTCAGGATGGGCGACCTGATGCGGTACGCGCTCGTGGAGGCGACCTCGTGATCCATCCGATGATTCCCTTCGCCCTCGATCTGAACCTTGGCGCGGCCTACAACCGCGCGATGGCGCTGATCCCGGACGGGGACTGGTGTGCATTTCTCGATCATGACGCCATGCTGCTCACGCGCGAGTGGTATGCCCAGCTCGTTGAGGCCGTTGAGTTCAAGCCTGACGCTGGCGCGTTCGTGGCGGTGACGAATCGGATCGATGCGGCCTGGCAACGGGCCCAAGAATCCGATCCAGAGAATCACGACATCGGGTACCACACCGCGATCGGGCTCGCGCGCCTGCAGGTCCGGACGCTGCTCGACATCACGGACACGAAGGGATTCGGCGGCGTGTTCTTCGCGCTCTCTAAGGCGGCATGGATCGAGGCGGGCGGCTTCGCCGATGGCCTCCTCTGTGTCGACCATTCTATCCACTTTCGACTGCGACGGTCAGGCCGCCGGATCTATTTGATGGAAAACCTGTACATCTACCATCGGCGTCGCGCCTTCATCGGCAAGTTGCCGGAGGACACGCCGCGCGTCGCGAATTGCCCGTGCCGAGGGCCGGAACCGATGCCGACCGTTCGCCTCACGTTACCGACTCCGACTGCGAGGACCGTATGAAATCCCACTGGCTCGACCGTGTCACGTCCGGTATTGCGCCCGCCTGGACGCTGCGACGGCAGCGGGCTCGCGCGGCGATGGACCTGCTGGCGCGACACTACGAGGCCGCCGGCACGGGACGCCGAACGCAGGGGTGGCGTCGGTCCAGCGGCGACGCTAACGCCGTGGTCGGGCCCGCGCTCACCCGGCTGCGCGAGAACGCGCGGGACCTGGTCCGGAACAATCCGTTCGCGGAGAGTGCCCTGAGCACGATCGCGGATCACGCGGTCGGTACCGGCATTATCGCGAAGCCCGTGCCGGCGGATGGACGCGCGTTGGCCGCCTGGCAAGCGTGGGCCGAGACGACGGCCTGTGATGCGGACAACCGGCACGACTTCTACGGCCTGCAGAAGTTGGTCATGCGCACCGTGGTGGAATCGGGGGAGGTTCTCGTCCGGCGCCGGATCCGCCGCCTCGACGACAACCTCCCGATCCCGATGCAGATCCAGGTCCTGGACCCGGACTTTCTTGACACGTCCAAGGACACGACGGGCCTGACCGGCAACGGCCGCATCATCCAGGGCGTGGAGTTCGACGGCATCGGCCGGCGCATCGCCTATTGGCTCTTTCCGCAGCATCCCGGCTCCTCGCTGAGCACGATGGGGGCGTCGGTGCGGGTGCCGGCGGACTCTGTGCTCCACGTCTTTCGACCGACGCGGCCGGGGCAGGTGCGGGCACCGAGCTGGTTCGCGCCGGTCCTGCTGCGGTTCAAGGATTTCGACGAGTTCGAAGACGCGACGCTGATGAAGCAGAAGATCGCGGCGTGCTTGGCGGTCCTCACGACCGATCCGGATGGGTCGGCCTCCCCGCTCGGCACGGCGGATGACACGCAGACGCCCGTGGTGGACAGCCTGGAGCCTGGGATGATCATGAACCTGACGCCCGGACGGGATGTGCACGTGGTGGAGCCGCCCCAGGCGCGAGACTACGAGTCCTATTCCAAGACGGTGCTCCGCGCGATCGCCACCGGCATCGGCGTGACCTATGAGGATCTGACCGGGAGCTACGAAAACCTCCCCTTCTCCGCGGCGCGCATGTCCAGGATTCGCCACTGGGCGCGCGTCGAGGACTGGCGCTGGCGGATCCTGATCCCGCAGTTCTGCGATCCGGTCTGGGCGTGGGCGATGCAGGCGGCCGTGATCATGAATCAAGTCATCGGCATGCCGGGCGCCGAGTGGACCGCGCCCCCGCCGCCGATGGTGGACCCGGTCAACGAAGGCCTGGCCTACCAGCGCAACGTCCGGACGGGCATCCAGAGCCTGTCCGACGCGATTCGTGAGCGCGGGTACGACCCGGACACGCTCTTCGCCGAGATGGCGGCCGACAACAAGAAGCTCGACGACCTTGGACTGGTGGTCGACAGCGATCCTCGCAAGATGACGCAGGCGGGTCAAGCGCAATCGCCGCTGGCCGACGCGCCTGACGCGCGAGACGCTGACGCCACCCGATCCCGTTCCTCGTTTCTGACGGCGGTCGGGGGGCGTCAGTGACCCCACGGCTCGAGGCGGTCTACTTCGATGATGGCCCGTACGATGATTTCGCGAGACTCGCGCGGGTCCTCGAGCATACGGCTGACCAGCACTGCGGGGGCTGGCGGCGGGCCATCACGCGCCTGGATCCGCCGCGGCGCCGGGCGGGCAGCTCGTCCATGGTAGCGAATACCGTGAAGCTGAATCGCTGGTGTGACCTGGTCGCCTCGGCCGAGGACGGCGAGCAGATCCTGCTCCTCGACACGGATACGGCGCTGCTGCGCGCGATCGATGCGATCTGGGAGCGGCCGTTCGACGTGGCCTACGCCACTAAGGTGCACGACTTCCAGTTCAATCTCGGCGTGTTCTTCTTGCGGGTGACCGCGCGCGTCCGGACACTGTTCGAGACCTGGCGCGCGGAGAACGCGCGGCTCTTCCGCACATGGTCGGAGGACCCGACCTGGCGCACGCGGTATGGCGGCGTGAACCAGGCCTCCTTCGGGTCGCTGATCCAGACGGGCGCCCTCGAGGGGGTGGACGTCTGCGAGCTCGCCTGCGCCGAATGGAACTGCGAGGAGAGCGCCTGGCCGGCGTTCGATCCGGCGGTGACGCGAATCCTTCATCTGAAAGGTGCCCTGCGGCGATCCGTGTTTCATCGGCAGACCCCTCCGGCGGACCTGCTGCCGGCGGTCTCGGCTTGGCGCCAGCTCGACCGTGAGTCGCGTCGCGGCGCGAAGGCGGCCGCGGCGTCATGATCACCAGTCACGAACTGCAGAATCACGGCGTGAACCCCGAGTCCCTCACGGAGCGGCAGCAGGAGGCCCTGACGCTGGTCCGGGACTACTATCGGGTCGCAAGTGAGCCGCCGTCCTACGGCTGGCTGGCCCGGCGCCTGGGCGTGAGTCGGCAGACCGCCGCGGAGTATATCCAGACGCTGAGGCGCAAGCGGTGGCTCGACGACGAACGGACCCCCTGACAAAACCGCAGCTTACGGTCCACGGGATTTCCTGGCAGGCTCCAGGACGTGCCTCCGGCTGCCAGCACGACGGTTGAACTCCTGCCGCTCTGTCGGCGCGCGGCCGTTCAGTCCAGCACGATCGATGAAGAGAATCGCACGATCGAGTTGATTTTTACGACCGGCGCGGCGGTGCGCCGGTTCGACTGGTGGACCGGGAAGGCCTACCTCGAAAAATTGTCGCTTGATCCCAAGCATGTCCGCCTCGATCGGCTGAACAACGGCGCCCCACTGCTCAATGCCCATAGCGGGTACTCGATCGAAGACCAGATCGGGGTCGTGGAAGACGGCTCGGCCAAGGTGGTCGGGAAGAAGGCGATCGCCACGGTGCGCTTTTCCGCGCGCGAGGCGGTCGAGCCCATCTGGCGCGACGTGAAGGACAAGATCGTCCGGAACGTCAGCGTCGGCTACCTCATCCACAAGTTCGAAGAGACGGTGGGTACGGACGGCGCGATCCCCACGCGGACCGCGACGGACTGGGAACCGTACGAAATCTCGATGGTCCCGATGCCGGCTGATGCCGGCGCGCAAACCCGGGCCGGCAAAAAGCCCGCCGGGGTCGCGACCTACCCCTGCGAAATAGTGACCCGCGGCGCCGTAGCGCCGGCGGATGTTCCGACTGAGGAGCCGACCATGTCTGAAGTTCGCACCACGCCGTCCGAAACCATCGCGGAGATGAATCCGCTCGACCCGGGCGCGCCGACGCCGCGAGCCACGCCGGCCGTGCCGGTGGAGAAGAACGATCTCGACAAGGGCGGCGACGCCGAGCGTGAGCGGATCACCGGCATCATGGCGGCCTGCACGGCGGCGCGCATGCCCGCGGCGTTTATGCAGAAGATGATCGCCGACAAGATCCCGCTCGTGCGGGCGCAGGCGATGGTGTTCGAGGAGCTGGCCCGGCGGGGCGGCGATCACGGAGCCGGCCCGCAAACCTCCGACGTCCGCGTCGGGGGCGAGGATGTGCTCGTCCATGCCCGCAAGGGGATCGAGAACGCGATCCTGCATCGTGTGGCACCGGCGAAGAACAAACTCGACGACATCGGGCGCCCCTATCGGGGCATGAGCCTGATGGATTGCGCGCGCGCCTTCCTGCAGGCGGCCAACATCCGGACGACCGGGATGTCGCCCATGCAGATCGCCGGCGTCGCGCTCGGTCTGGATGTCCGCGGCGGCTACCACACGACCTCCGACTTCGCGAACCTGCTGGCCGACGTCTTCAGCAAGACCCTGCGGCAGGCCTACGCCGAGTCGCCCCAGTCGTACGCCGACTTCGTGCGCTTCGTGACGGTGCCGGATTTCAAGACGGTCAGCCGTATTCAGCTCGGGGAGGCGCCCGCGCTCGAGGAGGTGCTGGAGCACGGGGAGTTCAAGCGCGGCACCATTGCCGACGGCAAGGAACAGTACGCGCTGGCTACCTACGGCAAGGTGTTCGCCATCACGCGGAAGGCACTCGTCAACGACGACACCGACGCGTTCTCCCGCCTCACGGCGCTGTTCGGCCGGGCCGCCCGCCAAAAGGAATCCGATCTCGTCTGGGCGCAGATCACCAGCAACCCGACGATGGGCGACACCAACGCGCTCTTCAGCGCGGCCCACGGCAACCTGCAGACCGACGGCGATGTGATTTCGATCGCCTCGCTCGGAAGGGCGCGCGCGGCCATGCGGATCCAGAAGGGCCTGGACGGCGTGACGCTGCTCAACATCACCCCGCGGCTCATTCTGGTGCCGACGACCCTGGAGACGGTCGCGGATCAGTACATGGCGCTCATCACGCCGGGCACAGCCGCCGCGGCCAATCCGTTCTCCGGCAAGCTCAAGGTCATCGTCGAGCCGAGGCTCGACGCGGACAGTGTGACCGCGTGGTACGTCGCGGCCTCGCCGGACCAGCTCGACATGATCGAAGTCGCGCACCTGGAGGGCGAAGAGGGGCCACAGGTCGAGAGCCGGGTCGGCTTCGACGTGGACGGGCTGGAAGTGAAGGCGCGGCTCGACGCGGCGGCGAAGGTCATCGACTGGCGCGGCTTCCACAAGGATCCGGGCGAGCTGGTCAGCTAAGCCAGCATCACGGGAAGGGCTGGCAAACCGCCACACCGCGTGGCACAAGCGCGCCGAGCGCGCGAGGGTGAGGGGTAGACATGATCAATTACGTGCAACCGGGTGGCGTCCAGACCTTCATCGCGCCCAGTGGCGGCGTGGTGGCCGGCAACTTCTACGTGTTCGGGCTCTTGGTGGTGTGCGCCACGGTCACAGTCGCGCAGACGCTGCCGTTCGCCGGCAAGATCTGCGGCGTGTTCTCGGTCACGAAGGCCGGCTCGCAGGCTTGGACGCATGGCGCGGCGGTCTATTTGACGGCCGGGTCTGCGACCACCTTCACGACGACGGTCGGCAGCAACACCCTAGCGGGCAAGGCCGCGGGCGTGGTCGGGTCTGGCGCCGGCGAGACGACCGGCCTGGTGCTCCTGAACGGATTGCCGGACGCCTCGATCTAAGGACCGGCGTCCATGAGCGTCGCGGCGCTCCGGGCGCTCGTCCGGGATGTGAACTTCGCGACCCATGGAGTGGCCGCGACCGTCACGCGACCGGCACCGGATGACGCGCCGATCACGACGACGGTGATCTGGCTGGTCCCGGTGGCCGACCAGGCGCCAGGCGGCGCGGAGATGGGCCGCATGGACCACCGGCGGGTGCTCGCGGTGCGACGTGATGAGGTGCCGACGGTGCCACGCGGCACGCGCATCTCGGCGGCTGAGTTGCCGGACGGTACGGTCCTGGACTGGATCGTGGACGGCACGGATCGGGTCGAGCCGGGCCACGTGATTGTGCTGGTGGTGGAGGCGCCGGTCCCGTGAGTCCGACGCCTTCGACTCGGCGGCTGATTCTCGAAGCGTTTCGCGACCGGGTCCTCGTGATTGCCCAGGTCAGCGGGTATCACACCGACGCCGGGCGCCAAGTGTTCGTCGGGGAAATCCCCGGGCTCGGGCCAGACGATCCGCCGGACGCGATTGCGATCGTCGGGCAGCCGGACGAGTGGAAGCTCCAAGGCAAGGCCTACTTCGTCAACTGGCCGATCACGATCATGGCGGTGACGAGGGCGGATCGAGACGCGGCGTATCTGGCGCTGGAGGACATTCTCGCGGACATCACCCGCGCGGTCGAACTCGACGACATCGATTTGGGCGGGTTGGTGATTCAGCAGTTCGTGCGCATGGCCCCCCGGCAGACGCTGGAGCGCGAGGAGGGGTCGCTGGTCGTGGGGGTCGGGATCACCTACCTGTGCACGTTCAAAGAAGGCTGGGGCCTTCCGTAAGGAGTTCGATTTATGGGTGTCGGCTACGCCAACTCTTCCCCGTACGAGATTATCGGGGCGCCGTTCACGGCCTGGATCGCGGCCGCCGGGTCGACGAAGCCCGTCATTGACAATGCCGTCGGGTCGCCCTGGATCCTGATCGGATCCTCAGGCAACCTGAATCAGACCGAGGAAGGGATCACGGTCGAACATCGGCAGACGATTGTCGACTTTCGGGCCGCGGGCGACGCCGGCACCCGGAAGCGTTTCCGCACCGAAGAGCAACTGCTCGTCCGGTTCACCATTGCCGATCTGAAACTCGAACAGTACATGCTCGCGCTCGAACACAACACGGTCACGACGGTGGCGCCGTCGGGTGGGGTCGTCGGCTACAAGTGGGTCGGGCTGAGTCGTAATCTCGTCCTCACGGCGCGCGCGCTCTTGCTCCGGGGGCCGTCACCCTACGGCGATCTAATGGTGATGCAGTATTTCCTGCCACTCGTCCAGCAGTCTGGCAATCCCACCCCAGTCTTCAGGAAGGGCGAGGCCGCCGGGTTGGCCTTCGAGTACAGCGCCCTCGTGGACGTGACCGCCGCGACGGACGCGGAACGGTTCGGGCGACTCGAAGCGCAGCATCTGGCCAGCTAACCGGGTCTCCCGATGGGCGACGCGATGCTCGATCGGGTCGAAGGCTTACGCGCGCAGGTGGCCACCCACAAGCGGGCCATCAATCACCATCGGCGCGGGCTGCACGAGGCCAAAACCCAGCTCGTCATCCTCGAAGAAGAGTGCCGTAAGCGCGGCATCCAGCTTGTGATCGTGCCCTCTGGCGTAGGAGTAATCCATGGCCACTAATCAGAGTCCTCCGAATAACGTCTCCCCGCTGCTGCAAGCCGAACCGATGCTATCGCTCTCACATGAAATGGAGATCCCGAAGATCGTCATTGGCGATCGGAACTACGGGTTGAAGCGGCGCGAAGCCTTGACGCTACGCGAAGACGCGAAGGCGCACGTGATCGCGCGCCGGCTGTTGATCCTGGATTCCACACCGCTCGATGAGGCCGTGGCGACAGACATTGCCGGCCTTCGGGATCAGCTCTGCCGCCTGGTCGTCGTCGGCATGACCGATGAGGAGCACGTGGCGCTCTCCGACTATCACCGCGGAGAGATCGTGCGGAGTTTTTTTCTGCTTCGGTGGGCGCCGCAGGAGATCGAGATCATGGCGACGCTAGCCGGCGCCGACCCGAGTTCGACCTCGGCGAACTCCTCCCACGACTCGACGGGTTCTATCCCGGAGCCCGCGATTGGCTGAACACGCCGATCGTGCTCGTGCGGGCCTACGTCGCCATGCTGCCGAGGCTGAAAGCCGAGGCTTCGCAGCGAGCCGCGACCGAGATCGCCGTCGGCAGTGGCACATTGAAGCCACACGACCGGCTGGCGCTCCTGCGCGAGTGGGCCGACCAGGCGGATCCCGCGGGCCCAGAGGGTGGCCCCCATCGCGTCAAGACGCGGGCGACGCCTGGCAATCTTGCCGAGATGGGGATCGGGTACGAGCAACTCCCACGTCGGAAGCGGCGCCATGAAGCTGACCCTCAACACCCAGTCGGTTGAGCGCGCCATCGCCACGCTCCGCGAGAAGGCGCCCGCGGCGCTCGTGCGGGCGCTCAACCGTGGCGTCGGGGGAGGACGGACGGTACTGGTGCGTGACGTCTCGAAGGATCTGCGCCTGAAGGTCGGGCAGGTGCGCGATCGGACCTCGGTCGCGAATGCCACGGCCGCGTCGATGGTCGCCCGGATCGTCGCCTCGGCGCAGAAGGTCCCCGCGATTGAGTTCGGCGCGCGTGGGCCGGAACCCTCACGCGGGAAGGGCCGGGGCGTCTCGACGAAGTTGCCGGCGGGCCGATTCCCGCATGCGTTCATCGCCACGGTACGGAGTCCTCGTGGCGGCCTGCATCGTGGCGTGTTCGAGCGCAAGGCCACAAAGCGACTGCCGATTCGAGAGATCAAGGGTCCGAGCGTCTGGTTCGTGGCTGGGAAGCACCTCGAGCCGGCGGCTGCGCGGGCGATCGAGCTGGCGGCGAAGACGCTCGAGCACGAGATGAGTCGCATCCTCCCAACGAAGTAACCAGCGATGCCGATCTTCAAACTGGGCCGCGCCGTCCTCGAGTTCGCGGGAGACAAGACCCAACTTGAGGCGGCGCTCAAAGCCGCTGGCATCGACGTCAAATCCTTCAAAAAGGAGACCGAGGGCGCCACCGGGACCGTCGGCAAGTTCGCGAGCAGTCTCAAAGGCGTCGGCGCGCTGATCGGCGTGTCGTTCACCGTCGGCGCCGTCGTCAACTTCACCAAGAAAGTCTTCGACGCGGCCTCGGCGATCAACGACCAGTCGAAATCCCTCGGCTTCGGGGCTGAGAACTTCCAACGGTACGCGTTCGCGGCGAAGCAGTCCGGCGCCGACCAGGAGATTTTCACCAAGAGCGCGAGCGTCCTGAACGACAAGCTGGCTGGCGGCGACAAGTCGACCGTGGCGGCGCTGAAGAAGGCCGGCCTGGAGTATGAGTCCATCCGGGCGATGAAGCCGGACCAGGCCTTCCTCGCGGTCTCCAACGCGGTCGGCAAGATCGAAGATCCCATGCTGCGCGCCAACGTCGCGCAGGACCTGTTCGGTAAGGGCGCCCTGAAACTACTGCCCGGGATGATCGAGGGCTACGAGAAGCTCGGCGCCGGTGCCAAGGTCATGTCGGACGAAACGATCCGGCGGCTCGAGGCCGCGCAGGACGAGTGGGAGGCTTTCGCCAACAGCGTCGTCATTCACACCGGCGAGATTCTCGGCGCGATTGCGGGCCTCGGCGAGGAAGCCTCGAAGTCCAAGGCGTTCCAGTTGGTATTCCTCCCACCGAACGCCTCTGCGGCCCTGCGGGCGCAAATATTGGCGGAGCTGCCGAAAGAGCCGTTCAAGGGCGCACTAGACCGTTTCGGTGTCGGGGCGCTCAACGAGGCCCAAGCGAAGGCCCTGGGGATCCTGAGTAGCGCGCCGGGTTTTGTCGCCAGGATTAAGGCGGCGCGCGAGCAACTATCGAGGTTGACCGCGGAGCAACGAGAGCAACTCGACGCCGCCCAGCAGCTCGAAGGTCAATTTACGGCGCTGGCGAATAGTTACGATCTCAGCGCCGATGCGCAGAAGATCTACACCTCCAACGCGAAGGACACGGAAAAAGCCCTCAAGGATCAGGCCGATGCCGCCAAGAAGTTGCTCGACCTGCAGAACAAGATCTACGGCCGAGACTTGATCGCGCGAGCCAATGAAATGGCGGCCGCGCTCGGCGACACCGGAGACGTGACGCGGTTGTTGCCTGGGATGCAGAAAGACTTCCTCGGCACCGTCGACAGCGCGATTGCCGCGTATCAACGGCTTGGTGAGGTTGCGCCGTCGGCGCTGCTGTCGATTCGAGACGCGCTGGTGCCACTGGTGGCCGTGAATGAGTTGGCGGAGGGCGTCGAAACGAACGTCAACGCGATCCTGTTTCGACTGGGTCAGCTCGGCACGAAGGTCGGCCGGTTGTTGCCTTCGATTACGACGGTGCCGTTCGATCCGTCGGCGCTCCAGGGCACGCGCGTCAACCTTGGGCGGCCGAGCCTGGCGCGCCTGTTGGGCATCGACCTTGAGGCGGCCGGCCACGAGTTCAGTCAACAGCTCGGCCCGACGGTCCTGCAGGCGCTGACCGGCGGCGGCAGCGTGAGCCAATCGATCGGCGGCCTGGCCGGGATGCAGATCGGGAAGTCGCTCAGCACCACCTTCGGCGGCGTCATCAAGAAAGGGCTCGGCGAGAAAATAGGCGGCGCGCTCGGGTCGTTCATTCCTGGGATTGGCGCGCTGATCGGTCCGCTTCTCGGCAAGGGCCTCTCGGCGCTCGGCGGTCTGTTCGGGATCGGGCCGAGTGAAATGGAAAAGGTCCGCCAAGCTCGTGCCGAGTGGCTGAAGGCGGCGGGTGGCCTCGACAAGCTCAACAAGTCGGTCGGCGCGGTGGCCGGCGATCCGAAGGTCCGCGCGGCCTGGAATGATCTGTTCAACGCCAAGAAGCTGAAGGACTACGAAGCCGCGCTCGCCGCCTTCAACACGACGGTGGCCGAGGCGCAGGCGGCGCTACAGCTCCGGCTCGGCGAAGAGCAGGAGGCGCGGGACTTCCTGCAGGCCACGGTCGAGAAATACGGCTTCACGATCGATCAGCTCGGAGACAAGTGGAAACAGCAGGCGCTCACGGATGAGGCCATGCTCCTGGTCCGAGAGTACACGGCGCTGACCCGATCGGGCATCGACCACAACCTGGTGATCGAGAAGATGGGGGAGAACATGAACACGTTCTTCCTCAAAGCGATCAAGACCGGCGTTGAGGTCCCGAAACAGTTGCGGCCGTTGCTGCAACAGATGATCGATCAGGGCACGCTCATCGACGAGAACGGCCAGGCGTTTGACTCCCAGGCGCTCGATGCGGTCCATTGGAGCCAGACCCTGACCGAGCAGCTCCAGCTCGTGATCGACAAGCTGGGCGAACTGGTCGACGTCATCACGGGCAAACTCGGGAAGGCCATCGAGGAGATCCCGACGCTGGAGATCCCAGTCGCGCCGCTGAGCAATCGACAGCGGGCGTTCAATCGCGCCAGGGGGCTTGAGAGCTTTGCCACGGAAGCCTTTGTGCGTCGCCCGACGATGGCGCTCGTCGGGGACGTGCCGGGCGGCGAGTTCGTGCTGAAGCCGTCCACGATCGCGGGCTGGCTCGACCGTGCGGCTGGATCCGCCTCTGAAGGCCTAAATGGTGACCGTCTCGGCCGACAGATCGCGGCGGCCATCGCCCCGGCCCTGCAGCGGGACGGTGAGGACTTCGTACTCGTCGTCGACGGAGAAGTGCTAGGTCGTGTCGTTGGACGCCACCGGGCAACCCAGGAGGAGCTGAGCCGAGGCATCGCGCTCAACACGTTCGGGCTGGGCACGGCCGTCAGACAGGCCAGCTCATGATCAGCACCTGCTACTACTGCCGGCCGTCCGATAACTTGACGCCGAGTGCCACGCTCAGCCTCACGGCGGGCACCGAGGCGGGCGCCTTCCCGCTGACGAATGCGCAAGATCGGATCGCGCGCACCGTCTTCAAGTCCACCGGCACGAGCTGCACGATTCGATCGCATTGGTCGGCTCCGGTCACGATCGAGGGCCTGTCGCTTCATTACCACAAACTGGCTGGAGCCACGGTCACGGTGACGAACCCGGCCGGGTTCAGCCGTGCGCTGACAATCCCGGCGAACACGGCTGACGGCCATTGCCTCGATCCTTGGGACGACTACCGGACGCTCGCCAACGTCACCGATGACGATTGGGACATTGTGATCACGGGCGCCGCGACGGTCGTCGCCATTGGGGAAATCGTCTGGTGGCAGACGGTCCGCGAGGCGATCCTGGACCGCGGCGCTGTCGGCGATGAGAACCAGCCGGCGGTCGTGCATGCCGGCGACTACCACCCACGCATCAACGCCTACCGGATGGGGACGCGTGTGCGCGCGTTCCGGGGCCACATCGTGCCGGCCGACGTCGCGGCCGACATCCTCACGCTGTCGCGTGGCGCTCAGGGTGTGATGCTGCCGTTTGCGCTCGTCCCGGACTCTACGGTGAACGACGCGCTCTTCGGCCATCTGGCGACGACCCGGCACACGTTTCTGGAGTCCTACCCGCGCGGGTCCGGGGCGCGCGAGACGGATCTTGAGTTCGCTGAGGCGCTTCGCGGGCTGGCTTTATGAGCGCCATAGACGCTGATACCCCCTCCTGGTACACGCGGGCGCAATTGCCGCGCGGGTACACCGTCGTCGAGAACGGCGCGATCGAGATCGGGCCCTACGGTCGCGCCGGCGCCTCGGCGATCCGATTCTCCGGGGATCCGGACGACTACATCGAACGGGTGTGTGACGGGCATCGGACCGAGGTGCCGTCTGGGGCGACTGCGATCGGCGAGCGCGATCTCCGAGTGACGTCCTATCCTTCGGCCGGACAGCGAAAGATGATCCTCGCGGTCCTTGAAGGTGGGGACGTGCAGGATGGGCTGTATCTGGAGGACGACGGCACGCTCTCCGCCTGCCGCGGTGAAGGCGGCGCGCTGACGGTGCTCGGGACGTCGACGTTCGTGCTGCCGCTTGCCACGGACTACCGGCTCGGGTTCAAGGTGCTCATCCATGCCAGTGCCGGCACGGTGGATGTGCAAGCGCAAGGCCCAGGCGACAACACACCGCAGAACGTGCTGGCCCTGACCGGCAAAGACACGCTCGAAACAGCGAGTGCGACCTGGGATGGCTATCGACTCGGGTCCGCGTCACCGGCCGTAAGCACCTGTGAAAACTGGGTCTGGAAAGATGGCAGCGGCGGCGTGCACGACGATCTGTCCAGTTCGCCGCAGAACGTGGTCGGGGTGGTCAGGCCGATCGCCGATGGGGCACATAGCGACTGGATCCGGTCAACGGGCCTGCAGCAGTTCGCGGGCATCGATGACATCGCGGCGGATGATGACATTTCCTACAACCAAGGGGACGTCGACGGCGATATCGATGTCGTCCAGATGGCCCAGGCGCCTGATCCGAACCAGCCGATCGCGTTCGTGGTGATGAACTTCGTCGCCCGGAACGGCGGCGGCAGCGAGGAAGTCTCGCATGTCATGCGTCAAGGCGGGTTGGATACCGTTGGCGCCAGTCATGGCCTGGCGGCCAATTATCTGCCGTATGTGGAAGTGCATCAGGTGTCGCCCGATGCGACGCCGTGGTCGACGGCAGTCTGGGCGGCGCTTGACGGCGCGGGCTATCAGCGGACGGACCCCACATGAAGCAGGTCTTCTTCGTCCGCACCGGCACCCATACCATACTCACGAACTACACCAACCTGTTCAGCGAGTACGATTCCGGCGCCGGTTGGGTGTTCACCGAGGCGTCGATGCGCGCCCCGTGGCCGTGCGCCGGGGTGCTGCGCAACCTAGGCATCTGGCGCGACCCGGCGCCCGGGACTGGCGAGTCGGTCACGATCACGCTCCGGGTGAACGGCGCGGCCACGGCGCTCGTCTGCGTCCTATCAGGCACGAACCAATCGGCGGTAACGACGGGGACGGATATCTCGGTTGTGCTTGGCGATCTGATCACGGTCAGTTATGTCACGAGCGCCTCCCCGGCCGCGCTCAATCATCCCGAAATTATCTCGATTGAGTTCGAGGGGAGCGTCGCGCGCGAGTCTGGGTACGCCATCGCGACGACGGGCGCGATCACGGGCACCAAATACGACGGGGTTTTCCGTGGGCCTTCTAACTGGAGTAACTCGGATGGTCTGAATCATCGGGACGTCGTGGCGGTGCCTGGTGCCCTGACGGGTTTCTGGGCGGACTTCGAGACGGCACCAGGCTCCGGCAAGTCGATCACGTTCACGATCCGCAAGAACGGCGTCGATCAAGATGGGTCCGGCGGCACGCCGGACACACGGCTCACCATCTCTGATTCCGCCACCACCGGATCGGCAACATTCGCGTTGACGCTGGCAGTGGGTGATGAAGTCAACGTTAAGGCGGTCGCCACGAACAGCCCCGCGTCGAATGCGATCGGGATTGGGGTGTCGTTTGTCGCCGACACCGACGGGTACTCCCAGTACTGCGGTCATGCCAACGACTCGCCAGACAGCGGCGTGCCCACCTATGCGCCGCCGTGCACACCCGACCAGGCCGGCACGGCCTGGGATACGACCGAGGCCGATGTCGAATGGTTTCATTGCGGCGCGACAGGCTTCCAGCTCATCGGCCTGGTCGTCAAACTCGGGACGGCCCCAGGGTCTGGCGGCGATGCCTACACCTTCGACGGACGCGTCAACGGCGCAACGCCAACTGGAGCCCCCTCAGTCACGATTACTGATGCTGCTGACGAGGGCGCCGACGCTGTCGGGGCTATGGCCGTCGCACCTGGCGACACGCTGGCGCTGCAGGCGTCACCGTCAGTCACGCCGGCCGCGACGAATGCGAACTGGGCCTGGGGCCAGTTCATCTCGACACTGAATGCCGTCCGAGTGACGCAGCTCGTCGCCTTACTGGTCCAGGACCGGCCACCGGACCCGGCCATCGTCTCGCCGCCAACTGGTGGCGGCACGGTCGGCGCAGGGACCAACCCCGCGGCCGGCCTCGACCTCTGCGGCGTGGATACGCCGGTGGTCTTCATGGACCTGACGCCACCCGGGGGCACGTTGAAGCGGTACACGAGTGTCCCCATCAACGTGACGGTGCCGGATGAGCCGTCCGTGAAGTCGTTCGGGAGCATCGTGCGCGCGCTGACGAGCCGGTCCGGCGGCGACCTGCGCGGCTCGCAGGTGACCATCGAGCTGTTCGACACGGACCGACTCCTGCGTGATCTGGAAGGCAATGGCGATGGCCTCACCGATGCGCTGGTCGAGATCTACATCTCCACCGAGACGGCCATCAAGGCGGGCTCCACGCCCCGTCGGGTGTTCAGCGGGAACGTGACCGACAGTGAGCCGCTGGGCGGGTTGGAGTTCCGCCTGACCGCCTCTGACTGGCTGCAGCGCATCCTGGACCTGGACCCGGAGCCGCGCTATCCCTCACGGCTCTTCACGCTGACCGACTTCCCGAACATGGGGAACGACCCAGCCGATCCAGTGAACCCGGGCAACCCGACCATGATCGGCAAGCCCGTGCCGGTGGGGTACGGCCTCCTCTCCGACGAGGCGAAGGGCCTGAGCGCCGTCGGCGTCGTGCCAGGCATCTTCACGGGCACCCGTTACATCCCGTACTTCGCCATGGACTGGGATGAGTACGTGCTCTTCGGGCATGCCCCGGCCGGCGACCCACTGGCCCTCTTCGTGCCGATCTCACCGTTTGGCCCCTCGCTGGCCGTCGCTCGACTCAAGGAAACGCTGGCGACGCTGCCCGTCGCCACGGACTGGCTCTTCCCTGGTCAGGCGGACTGGACGTCCGCATTTGGATCGGCGGTGCCATATCGGGACTTCAACGGCCGTCGGTACTGCGTTATCTACGGCCGCGGTCCGCGGTCGATCCTCGCGCGCACGGGCCAGGTGCCCGTGGTGGTGAATCTTGGCGGCGTCGAGGACGTTGGAGACGGGAGCGGTAATCTGATCGAGTCATTGCCGCTGCAGTTCCTGGATCTCCTGCATAACTTGATTCTCGGCGACTACCAGTCCGGGGCCCGGCTGGCGGCGCCGACCGTGAACGGCTACTCACGGACGAACCAGGCCACGTTCGCCGCGGCGAAGACCCGGAGTGAGGTCCGCACGGCCAGTGGATGGCTCGGGGCCTTCCTACTCGGGTGGGATGGCGAGGGTGTCAGCCTCCGTGAGCTCGCCCGGATGGCGTACGAGCACGGCTTGTATCTGGGTCAGAACAAGGACGGCCAGATCATCGGCTCTGTGATCGACCCGGCGGCCGCGGCCGCGCGGACCATCTCTGATATCACGGACACGCTGGCGCAGTCGTTCCGCGCGCGCCGGCAACGCACCGAGATCCGGAATTACGTGCTCTATCGGTATGGCCGCCTCTACACGCCGCCCTTGCCAGAACCTACGCCGGCGGTGGGCGATGCGTTGCCGGCCAGCCTGCGCCAGCCGCAGCGCGAGTGGGACGTCGACGACCAGGTGCAGACCGATAGCGCCTCGGACACCAAGTACGGCACGAGGAAGATGGGCGCCGACGGCGGCCTCTCGCTCGAACTGACACGCGACTCGGCGACCGCTGAGGACATCGTGGCGCAACACCTTGAGGTACTCGCGCCTGGCCCGGTGGTGGCCGCGGTCAAGGACAGTCTCTGCGGGACGAACGTGGAACTCGGCCAGAACCTCGATCTCGACCACTTTGAAGGTCTTGATGCTGCTGGGTGGGATGATCGGTTACTGCGGTGTGAACGGCACACGTTGATCCTTGGCGGCCTAGAGAAGTTCGCCGTCGAGTTTGAATCACTCGATTTGGAGAATCTGCCCGTGCCGACCTAAAACGATGCACTGACGGAGTAAACTCTACTCACTCGATAGGGATAGCTACCCGAACCCGCGCCGGCCCGGCGCGTGCGATGTGAGACAGGGGCCATCGAGAGGGAGCCGCTCGGACGTGCTGCAACGCACGGACGTAGCGGCTTTTCTCTTTGTGGCAGACGAATGACTGACTGGCTGGTGGTGGTTGGACTGGACCCAGATCGACGTTGAACGGCTCACGGTGATCGGGCTCATGGGTCTGATCATCACGTCCTTGCTCAAAGGCTGGCTCGTGGCCGGCTGGACGTACCGCGAGAAGTGCGCGCACGCGGACAAGGCCGTGACGATGGCGGCTGAGGCCATGAAGCTGTCGGAACGCTTAACGCAGGGGTGGCTGCCCCCCGTGCGGGGGCGGCGGTGAGGCGATTCATGCGTGCCCTGCTCATGCGGTGGACTGAGCGGGTCGATCCGTCCCCGACGTCTGGCCGGGTGTCAGAGCTTGAGGCGCGGCTGGCGGCGGTGCGGAAGTTTGTCGAGGCGCGCGTGCCACCAGCTAATCGAAAGGACCGGGTGAAGGTGCGTGGAGCCTGAGCTGTTGTGGAGTCGACTCATCGTTGCCAGCATCGCGCTCGTGGCGAGTACGTGGATGTTCCTCATCTTGGTCCGCGATTCTCGCGCGATGCGCCTGAGCGGGATCAATGGGGAAGTGCTGCACGCCTATGAAGGTCTGCGGAGCGCGGCGCGGTCGCTGATGTTCATGGCGATGGCCGGGGGTCTGTCGGCGATTCACCCGTCATGGCGACGGGACCGAGCCTTGATCTGGGTGCTGCTGGTTGGGGTGATTTGGATGTCTGCACGGATGTATCTGGACCGGCGCAAGGCGGAACTGCTCGCTGGGCAACGTCTCGCGCGCAGGGGTGATGAATGACGATCACCGCGTTCGACCTCGCTATGAGATTCGTCGGCACGAAAGAGATTGCCGGGGTGTCGTCGAATCCGCTCATCGTGGCGATGCTGAAGCTCGACAACGACTGGGCCGGGTCGGATGACGTGCCGTGGTGCGCAGCGTTCATTTCGTTTACTGCGTGGTTGCTCAGATTGCCGCGGTCGAAGTCGCTGGCGGCGCGCTCGTGGCTCACGGTGGGCACACCGATCCGGTTGCAGGACGCCAAGCCTGGCTTCGACGTGGTGATTCTGAAGCGTGGGGCAGCACCGCAGCCGGGGCCGGATGTGATCGCCGCGCCGGGGCATGTCGGCTGGTTCGCTGGCACAGACGGCAATACGGTCACGCTGCTCGGTGGGAATCAGAACAATACCGTGAGTCTCGCGCGTTTCGTGAGTGCCGACGTGCTCGGCGTGCGGAGGCTGGCGAGCTAATGGACGCCCTGCGAAGGACGAAGTAGCAAAGGAGTGAGCATGGATCCGATCATCGCGCAAACGATCGACCCGATGTACGCCGAGATCATTAAAGTCGTCGGCGGCATCATCGCGTCGGCGCTGGGCATGTTGCTGATTTGGATTGCGACCCAGGTGTCTCGCAAGATCGGCTACTCGCTCAGCGCAGAGGATGAGGCGCAGTTGAAGTACTTCGCGCAGCAGGGGGCCAAGAAAATGGAAGAGGTCTCAGCCGCGTACCTCAAGAAGACCGGGAAGCGGATGACGCCTGAGGAGCAGATGGCCGGAGCGGTGGCGACGGTTAAGGAAAACCTACCGAAGAAGGCGACCGAGTTAGTGGTGTCTGCCGTGACAGCCGCGTTGCCTGAATTGGGCATCGGTGCGGCTGGGCCGCTAGTCGTGAGCGCGGCAACGCCTGTGGTGATCGCGGCGCCGGTACCAGTGGGAAACGCACCGGGGACACCAGGGCAGTGAGCCCGGCGCTGGTGTCACTTGCGCGCCCGATGTCTGCGGATCTGTCGGCGGCGATCTCGGACGCGGTGCGGGCGATTCCGTCAGGCAAGAAAGGCTATGCGAGCGCAGGGGTCACGCTGCAAGGGATGCAATTCGAGGTGGGCGCGAAGCCGAAGTCCTGGTTGAACGTGGGCGGCTACGCGGCGAAGTTATGGGGCGGCGGCTGGCAGGCTGGCGCGAAAGCACAAGTGGTGTGGTGAGCATGATGCCGAACTTCGACCCGACCATCACCCTCGGCAATGTCATCACCATGATCGGCATTGTCGTGGGGTTGTGGATTTCAGCCACGCGACTCTATGGGTCGGTGGACCGGCGTCTCGCCGTGTTCGAGGTCATGTTGAGTAGCCACGCCAAGACGCTCATCGAGCACAACATCCGCATGGAGAAACAGGACGACATGCTGCTCCGGTTGATGGGCGAGATCCAGCGGCTCGTCGGGCGCCTCGAATCGACGACGCAAAGGCGGAATGAAGGGAGTGCAGGGTTATGACGTTTCCACTGTTGTTTTGGGTTGTCGCGCTCGCGTTGTCCGGGTACGCGCTGGTTGAATCACGCGGCAAGGGCCTCGTGACGTGGGCGGCGTTCCTGCTGGCGCTCGGGCTGCTCTGGTCGTCGCTGCCGAGGTGAACTGATGGCCCTGCGCACCCGCTCCGGCGTGTTCTCGCGCGTCCTCTGGACGCCTGAGGGCTGGCTGTGGCTGATCGTGTCGGTCGACCAACGGACGGTTGAGGCGGTGCGGCTGCTGACGGGCGAAGTGCTTTGGGCGCACTCGTGCCCTGGCATCGGGTTTACGCACCTGGACGCAGACTCGGCGCCAGACGGGTCAGTCCTCTGTGCGGCTCAGGCGTTCACGGCCTCGAACACCGACCCGCGCAACGACAAGCTCGTGACGATCAACTCGGCGGGCGTGTCGGAGACGGGCCTCGATTGTTCCGGCCAGGAAGGGGCGAAGGTGCGCTGGAACGGCGCGGCGTTCGTCCTCTATTCCAAACGCGGCGACGGCCAGTACTGGCGGCAGGAAGTGGGCCAGGTGGCGAAAGCTCTACCGGTACTCCGTGGGGTCAATGGCGAATTGCCGGCGACGTTCCTACTGGACGTGGCAGCCGGGCGCGCGCTCGACGGCTCACAGGATGTGCTGCGCTGGGCGGATCGGGATCGGTTCACCACGGTCGCGGGCTTACCGATGATTTCGGCGACCGAGCGCGGCGGCGTCTGGTTCGGACAGGAAGCGAGTCCGGCCGATCGCATGGTCGGCGTTGATGGTGTCACGCCCTTCCTGATTCATGAGGGGCTCGGCTTCTACCCGCGGCTTGAGGTCTCCGCTGACAGCGCCGAGTATGCCGCGACGTGGGCGAACGAGCACGGCACGGTGTCTGCGGCGCTCATGCCGCCGTTTCCGCCCTACGTGCCGCCGGTTGTCGTGGCGCCTCAGCCAGCACCACCGCCCGCGCCGGAGCTGCCGCCCGTCCCGCCCGTGGTTGAACCTCCGGCGCCTGTGCCCGTCCCTGTGCCTGAGCCTGAGCCTGCCCCCACGCCGCCGACGCCGAAGAAACGGCCGTGGTGGCAGAAGGCGATCGAGATCATCTTGGCGATTGTGCAGTCACGGAGGGGGCGTCCATGAAGTGGATCTTGATTGTCGGCCTTGTGTGTCTGGGCGCCTATGAACTCTGGGCCATTGTGCATGAGGCAACTGGCGACACGATTTCTGAATTGGTCTGGGCGGCCGGTGAGCGGTCAGACCTGCTGCCGTTTTCTCTCGGGCTGTTAGCTGGTCACTTTGTGTGGCCGCGGAGGAAGTCGTGATGGCGCGGGCTACTGCATCGCTGCTGTGTCAGGGCGCGCTCGCCGAAACCTTACGTAAAAACAAGTCCCAGAATGCGGGGTGCATGGATCGGTCGCCGGCCTCCCATTGGCGCCAGACGCGATCAATGGTGTGGACGAGTAAGGCGGCGCCAGCTTGCGTGAGCCCAGCGTTCTCCCGCGCCCGCCGAATCTCGTCAGGCGCGGGATTGCGCGACGGATGCGGCGTGCGGCGGGAGCGATTAGGGTGGGTCGGGCTCATCGCGTCGTCAGTCCTCTGTGACGATCTTGGGCGTCGTCCAGTGCAGCGAGCCCAGGCGATCCTCGGCGTTGGGATATTTGTGGTCGGCCTCTGCGAGACACGTCTCTGGCGTCGGCGCCACAATCACGTCCACGACGGGCCACGTGTCGGTGCCTGGAATGACGCGGTGGCTGTCGAGTCGATAAATGGTCATGGGGTCCTCCTAGCGAGCGACGGCGATCAGGCCCACGGCCACGAGCGCCTTGAGCGCGTTCTGCACGCGGCTCAGATCGTCAGCCGTGGTGCAGACGATGGCACGGCGGTTGGTGATGTCGGTTGTCGGCGTCAATCCAATGGCGTCAAGCTGTTGGCACAGCGAGTCGGCGCACGCGCCGCGGATGACCATCTCAAATGCCGGCTTGCCGTGGTCGGTGGTCCTGAGCAGTTGCAACGTGGGGGTCATGGTGTGTCTCCCGCCCCTGATGGCCGAGGCGCGCCGGACGGCATCAGTGCCATCCATGAGACTCAGTATAGGCGCAATGCGCCTAAGATGCAAGAGAAATCGCTAATGAGACTGGACGGCTGCTAATGAGACTGGCAACACGCTATTTCCCGCACCTGCTCGCCACGGCGCTCCTGACGGTCGGCCTGTATCTGGCCTGCGGGCCAACAGTGGAAGCGCGGCAACTGCCGACGCGGCTCCTCACGGCGGCCGACCTCGTCCATCAATACAGTTTCACCCTACCGGCGATGCACGATGTCTCGTCCTCGGGCCAGTACTGCGAATACACCAACGGG